>ERZ857745.1038-NODE-1038-length-36499-cov-4.861129_pt1 | contig 36499 bp, 32 predicted proteins | sample MGYA00519699_ERZ857745 | MGnify/ENA primary metagenome ERZ857745 (study PRJEB31778, sample SAMEA3449357) | human gut metagenome | biome: human gut; feature: human-associated habitat; material: faeces | place: United Kingdom | collected 2010/2012 ...
TATGTATAAGCTGTTTGCAATGCTGGAAATGAAATACGATTTTAAGCTGTCAAAGAATAGTGAAATGGGGGGAACAAGATGAGAAAACGATTATTCAGTATCCTGCTTGCTCAGTGCATGGTGCTCTGTCTTGTGCCGACCACGGCATTTGCCGAGAGCGAGACGGAAGAAACACCTGTATGCACCTGCGAAACGGCTTGCACGGAAGAAACAATGAATGCAGAGTGCCCTATCTGCGGCGCAGAGGGAGCTTTGGCGGAAAACTGTGGAAAATATGTCGAACCAGCAGCCGAGGGTGAAGAATCCCAGCTGGAAGGAGAGAAAACTCAGGAGAAGCAGGACAGCGATATGCCGGATACACAATCCGAAGCAACTCTAGCACAGATGAGTGGCGAAGGAGAGAATGGCATCGCTGTTCAGAGTGCCGGTGTTGCTATTGACAATACCAACTTTCCGGATGCAAATTTCCGCAGCTTTGTTGCTTCTTCGTTTGACGAGGACAACGACAATTATTTGAGCGATACGGAGATCAATGCGGCCGAGAATATAAACTGCGCAAAAAAAGGAATCAGCGATCTTACCGGTATCAGTCATTTTACAGCATTGAAGTCTCTTAAATGCTTCAATAACCAATTGACCGCTCTGGATGTCAGTAAGAATACGGCGTTGACTTCTTTGGACTGCGACTATAACCAATTGACCGCTCTGGATGTCAGTAAGAATGTGGCGTTGACGAAATTACACTGTTGGGGCAATTCGCTGACTAAATTGGATGTCAGTAAGAATACGGCGTTGACTTCTTTGGACTGCGGCGCAAACCAGTTGACAACGCTGGATGTCAGCAAGAATACGGCACTGACTTATTTGGACTGCAGAAGCAACCAATTGACCGCTCTGGATGTCAGCAAGAATACGGCGTTGACTGATTTGGACTGCAGAAACAACCAATTGACCTCTCTGGATATCAGCAACACAGATATGAGTGGTCTGGATTGTGACGGTAATATCTACCAGATCGTTGTTGGCAATGACCGCACATTTGACCTTTCCACCTTGCCGGGAAACTTCAACGTTGCCAAGACAAGCGATTGGAGCGGTGGGACAGTAAGTGGAAACACGCTGACAGTGGATAGTGACCAAGATAGCGTTACATACAAATATGATTGTGGAAAGAATAGACGAAGAACCTTTACCTTGAAGTGCGTCAAGTCTGCGGACTACACCAAAGTTGATGAAGCCATTAAGAAGGCAAATGCTTTGAAGAAGGACAACTACAAGGATTTCACTGCCGTGGAAACCGCCGTTAAGTCTGTTGTTCGTGGTAAAAGTATTACGGAGCAGAGCGAAGTGGATGCAATGGCGAAAGCGATCGAAGATGCGATTGAAGCCCTGCAATATAAGGATGCTGACTACATCAAAGTTGACGAAGCCATTGCCAAGGCGAATGCACTGAATAAGGACGACTACAAGGATTTCTCCGCTGTAGAATCCGCTGTCAACGCTGTTGTCCGTGGTAAGAACATTACCGAGCAATCCGAAGTAGATGCAATGGCAAAGGCAATTGAAGATGCGATTGCAGCCCTGCAATACAAGGAAAAGCCGAAGATCTGCAAGGGCGGCAAGGAAGTGAAGATTTCCAACGGCGCGCACGAAATGCGCATCCACGGCAAGAGCTACGGCACGTTTACCTTCGCGTGGGTAAATGACAAGGCGGGCTGGTCGATTCAGAATGCCGACGGCAAGTACATGTCCTTTGACAATGGCAAGCTGGTTCTGCGTGACACGGCGTATGTTTGGAAGTATGACGCGAAGTTCTACACGACGACGGAAGAAAAGACAAGCTTCGGCTGGGGCTGGTGGGGCCGTCCGAGCACCAAGGTGACCAACTGGTATCTCGTCGGTGACGGAACAGACCTGTCGATTTCCAAGTCGGACACAAACGCGGATGTGAAGCTGTATGACGCGATGGAATCCACGGAGCACAGCTTCGGCAAGTGGACGCCTGCGGAAGATGGCAAGCACACAAGAACCTGCACGATCTGCGGCGCGACCGAGACCGGCGACTGCACCTATGAAAACGGTGCGTGCATGGTTTGCGGCGCACTGGATCCGGACAATGCCAGCGTTTCGGTCAGCGCGACCGTAACCAAGCGCACCTCCGGCGGTGGCGGCTGGTGGTGGTGGAACCGCCCGACGACCACAACGTGGGAGGCACGCATCACCGCAACCGGTACCGGCGTGGATATTGATAAGGTGGAGTATTCCGACGATGGGAAACATTATCTCACCGGCACGAGCTTTACCAGCGACACGGAAATTACCAAGTTCTATATCCGCGTGACGGATTCCAAGGGCAATGTCACCAATTGGCTGTATGAGAATGGCAAGGTGACGCAGAAGTAACGACTGACAGCTACCTGACCCGCGTGGAAAAGGTAAGCGCCTAACCTTTACCTTGGGGTGTGTCCAGTCTGCCGACTACGCTAATGTTGATGAAGCCATTGGCACAACGGTTGTCAGTAGAAAGAAAAAGTAAAACAGATAATGGAATAGCATTCCTTTGTTCCATCTTCCGAGCAATTAATTCAGTTGATTCTGGAGATAAAATGTAATTAACAATAAGTTTTTAAGGTAACTGATCACAGATGAAATGAACAAATAAACTCCAGAGAGAATTACAGAGAAGACACCAAAAGCGGAACTTTGTTCCGCTTTTGTGTTTGAAAGAGAGGAAAATCCATTCGTGAGAGGATTTACGTTCATTAGGAAATTATGGCAGTATCAATTCAGGTTTGAAATTTAAATAGTCTCCGGAAACAAGTTTATACTCAATCCCGTCTACGTATCCTTTAAAGCTGTCATCAAAGCGTTCCTCCCCATGACAATGTGAATAGATTACTTTGGAAACATTATACTCTAAAGCTATTTTTGTGAATGGACTATCCTGTTCACCGATTGTTGTCGGCGGATAATGCAGGAATATGATAAATTTATCATAGCCGGCAGTGCGGGCAGCTTCGAATGATACGCGAAGCCTATCTATCTCGCGAGTACGAAGTTTTAAAAAATGTTCTATCGAATCTTTTCCTTCATAACAATATCCTTTTGTTCCAACAAGTGCATAATCCTGATAGTTATAGAAATTATTTTGTAGGAATTCGAGCTTTCCTTGAAAGAGATTGTTGAGCTTTTGTGTTTTTTTTGCATCCCAGAACATGTCATGATTTCCGCGGAGAAGAATCTTACGCCCTGGTAGATTTATGATAAAGTTTAAATCTTCCTGTGCTTCATCTAAATTCCGTCCCCAAGAATGATCTCCGGTAAGTACGATGGTATCTTTGGATGTTATTTTCTTTTTCCAGTTCTTTTCTATCTTAGCAACATGATTCTTCCAACGTCGGCCGAAAATATCCATAGGTTTATTGTTTGAGAAGGAGAGATGTAGGTCTCCCATAGCATATAAACTCACGTTAAAGCACCTCCCTGTCTATATTAATTAGCATGAGAACAAATCTTCCTAAGGTATTGTATTGGCACAGATTTTGTGAGCCATACACCGTTTACAGACTGATAAAATTCATATCCGTCTATATACATTTTATGTGATAAAACTTCATAAATAATGGGCTTTCCATGTCTTTTACCAACAGTGATTGCTGTGTTTTTGTTATCTGATAAATGGACATATAAGCGACTTTTCGAAATTAGTCCGTTTTCATCAATGGATGAAACGTATTTTTCTCCTGTCCCGTGATATAACACTGCAGGAGGTTCTTTCTTGAGAAGTTCGACATCAACAACAATGGAATGCCCCTGATTTGCCCGGATTAGAGTCCTATCTTTATTAAATGAATATCGCTGCTTATTATCTGTTTTAACAATTTCTTCCAGTGTATCCATGTCGATAGGATGTGTTTTTGACATACCGCTTAAAAGTTCTTCGACAGAAGCCCAGCCATGTGTATCCAATGTGATTCCAATCTTTTCTGGATGATGTCGTAAAATCAAACTCAAAAATCGACTTGTTTTATTTAGATCCATTTGTCATACCTTCTTCCGTAATTTGACGTTTGCGTTTCTGTTTGCTTAACTGTGTAAAATTTATTATACTATTCTTACAATATTTTTCGCAATGAAAAAGGATGTGTATGAATACAATGTTTGATTTATCTTACAGAATCGAAGAGCGCGGTATAGAAAAAGGTATAGAACTAGGACGTTTGAGCCTTATTCGGCATATGCTTTCGCAGCAACAGTAGAGGATATCAAGAAGTATTCAGGTGCTTCAGATGAAGAAATCAAAAAGGCTGAAGAAATGTCATAACTTTCCTCTGATTCTCGTGGTCTGTCATATCATAATTTATACTTGAGCAAAAAAAGCACATCATTGAAAAATTGTCCTTTGCTTGCTATAATGTTAGCAGTTTTAATTATTATGAAATACAGGTGAGTTATCAATGAAACAAGCTCTAAACGATAGTATTCTTTTTGTAGTTTTAGTAGTAATAATAGTAGCTTTAGTTATAACACTTATAGTTTTAATAATACAAGCAATCTGCAGGTCTGTGGCTGATAATTATATAGATAAGAATAGAAGAAGCTTATTTAATAAAACAAGACCCTTATCAGATAAGTGTGTTGAGGCAGGAAACAAGTTGTTAAATGAACTACGGACTTATTGGGCATATATAGATGAATTAGGACTTGATCAAGAATATACATGTTCCAGTTCAGTAGTATCAAATGCTTCTAATAACGTAGTTAAATATTTGATCAAATATAGCGATATCGGATATGATCAAGATACTCTCGAAAAAATTGATTTTTGTATTAGATATTTGCATTTATATGAACAAATGATGGATGATATGGAAATATTGGAAGATGATATAAGTGAGTATTTACCAGCACATGTGAGAATGTTTGCATTAAAAAATAAAATACCTTATAAAGTATGTGATATATCTTACAAACTGGCAGAGAATGTGGAACCAGAGTTTTCATTTTTATATGTAAGTCCAGCGGGTAGAAGTGAGAGAGCATTTGATATTAATATTACACCATCATTGCTTTCGAAGGTTGAGTCAGAAATATATAAAAAGTTGGACAAAAAAGGGTTCTCTACGACACAGAGACAGATGATGACCAACGATTTACGTGAGGCAATAAAGAAAAGGGATAATTATACGTGCTGTATATGTGGTAATAGCGTATTTAATGAACCAAATTTATTACTTGAAGTCGATCATATTGTCCCAATTTCTAAAGGTGGGAAAACGGAAGCTAGTAATTTACAAACTCTTTGTTGGAGATGCAATAGGTCTAAAAGTAACAAAATGTGACAATAAGGCGACGGAATAATAGTATCTGTCGCCTCTCGTATTATTCCCATGTAATTTTTGTACCTGAATGAGTACTTGTAAATTTTGCTTTGAGATCTGGATTTGCCTTTATAGTTGTTGAAGTGTTTGTATCCATCATAAAATTCCAATTTTTTGACTTACTGATATCAAAAGAACTTAAATCTAAGTATTTTATAATATGATGATACGGATGTAAAGTTTCAGCAAGTCAATGAGTGCCATCCCTAGAGTTTGGACTTTTTTAAAGTCCAAACTCCTTCAATAATTTTTTCTGATATTCTCGGTCTGCAGCAGCTTTGAGAATCTCATCAGTTCTGTTAAGTTCGGACAATTTCAAAATCAGTTGATTAATCCTGTTTTCTCCAAGAGATTCCCCTTCTTTTATGCCTTCTCTTATCCCTTCTTCTCTTTTTTCATCTAATTCATCTTTCATTAATTCTAATAACGCATTACACATATCTCGTTTTCCCTCCTTTAGCCGATTCTCGTTTGCTTTTACTATGATCTCCATAACAGCCTGATACAGCTGATCTTCTTTGTTCTTTTTATAATCCTCTAAAAGCCGTCTTGTGACAGACATGTCTTCCAGAGTATCTGTCAAACTATATAACCAGAGATTTTTCTCCGGCGATAATCGATTTGTTACAAGAATCTGAATCGGTAAGATATCTCCAATTACATAATAAATCCCTTCTTCCGGATTATCAATAATGTAGTGGCGGACTTCTTTCAAATGTCGGATCAGTTCTCTTGGATATCGTTTTGACACTAAGGTGATTGTCAGCTCCTGGATCGGAATTTCATTTACCTTCCCTGTATCTGCTTTATAAAAATTTGTATATCCATATACCTTATAGAAATCGTCCACGGAAAGGGAATCGGATGGTGATTTATATTCGATGATATTATACTTACGGAATATTTTCCCAATATTTTTATGGATCGGTTCCGCATTCTTCTTTTTAATGATCAACACATCAATTGCCATTGGCTTTGAACTTAATAGATACTCCCGTTCAAATTTTAATTTTTCTTTTTCTTCTCTGAATTCAATCTGCAAGTCTGCATAAAATGCTGGATGCCACTGAAGTAGCTTTCCATCTGCCGGTTGCTGTTCTTCCGGCAATTGTTTTCTCTTTTGTTTCATCTAAGAGACCTCCTTATGTGATTTTTCACAGAAGTTCTCTCTTCATCAGAAAACCTCTGCTTTAAATAATGGATTTTAAAAGCATGAATTTTCTGATTTGACAGGTGTATTCTACCTGTAATGAAACCTTTTATATGAATTTAGATGTTTTAGAAAATATGCTTTGAAATAGGATAACATATTTATGTACAATATTCAATGCTTTTCGATAATGAACTGTTACTTCTAAGCAGCATCACTTAAGATAGCAAAAGATGAAAAGATATGGTATGATAGGGATAAATGGAAAGAAAATTCCAATCAATGATATGATATGAAATGTATTTTGGAATAAGTGGAAAAGAGGATTCAAAGTGAATTACGGAGAAATTAAAAAATGTGATATTGCAAATGGAGAGGGTGTTCGTGTTGCCCTTTTCGTGTCAGGCTGCAGGCATCATTGTAAGGGATGTTTTAATAGTATGACATGGGATTTTAATTATGGAAAGAAATTTACGGAAGAAACAGAAGAAGAGATTCTGGAAGCGTTGAAGCCGAATTATATTGATGGACTGTCATTGCTTGGAGGAGAACCATTCGAACCGGAGAATCAGGAAGTGCTTGTGAAGCTTTTAAGAAAAGTGAAGGAACGTTATCCGGATAAGAACATCTGGTGTTACAGCGGTTATTTATTCGATGAGGAATTGAAGAAAGAAAGCAGGGCGAGATGCGAGTATACGGATGAGATGCTTTCTATGCTGGACGTACTTGTGGATGGAAGATTTGAGGAAGATAAGAAAAATATTACACTGCTGTTCAGAGGATCAGAAAATCAGCGTTTGATCGATGTGAAGAAATCACTGGAACAAGACAAGGTTGTAGAATGGAAACCGGCAATAAAAAGAGGACTTTAAGCGGAAAAAAGCCTTGACTTATATTCGCATAGTTTTTATAATGAATAGGTATATTGTAAAAACGCAGATGAGGAGTAGTAGAAGGAAAAGATGCTTTTCAGAGAGCTGCCGGTTGGTGTGAGGCAGCAGCACAGACTTTGAACTGACCTCGGAGTTCTTTCGGTGAAAAGATATTATATTGATTAGCCGGAGGCGGGAGTTCCCGTTATAGAATGAATGAGTGCATTTGACTTTGTGTCAGATGAATAAGAGTGGTACCACGGAATTAAAGCCTTTTCGTCTCTTGGATATATGAGAAGAAGAGGCTTTTCTTTATATTGATGAAAGAGAGGAATTAAGTACATGGGTACAAAGATTGTTTACAATCACAAAGCCATTGAGAAAAAATGGCGTGAGAAATGGGAAGAGACACCGGTCAATCCAAGAAATGGAAAAGACGGAAACAAGAAACCGAAATATTACTGCCTGGATATGTTCCCGTATCCATCAGGAAACGGTCTTCATGTAGGACATTGGAGAGGATATGTAATCTCTGATGTATGGAGCCGTTATAAATTACAGCAGGGATACTACATCGTTCATCCAATGGGATGGGATGCATTCGGTCTTCCGGCTGAGAACTATGCGATCAAGATGGGCGTTCACCCGGCGAAGTCCACAGAGGCGAACATTACGAACATCAAGAGACAGATCAATGATATCGCAGCGCTGTATGACTGGGATATGGAAGTGAATACAACAGATCCTGAGTTCTACAAGTGGACACAGTGGATCTTTGTTAAGATGTTCAAGGAAGGTCTTGCTTACGAGAAAGAGTTCCCGATCAACTGGTGTCCGTCCTGTAAGACAGGTCTTGCGAACGAAGAGGTTGTGAATGGTAAATGTGAGCGTTGTGGTGCAGACGTTACAAAGAAGAACCTTCGTCAGTGGATGCTTCGTATTACAAAATATGCAGACCGTCTGTTGAATGACCTTGATAAACTTGACTGGCCGGAGAAGGTTAAGAAGATGCAGGCTGACTGGATTGGAAAATCTTACGGTGCAGAAGTTGACTTCCCGGTAGAAGGAAGAGATGAGAAGATCACTGTTTATACAACAAGACCGGATACACTCCACGGAGCTACATTTATGGTACTTGCTCCTGAGCACGAACTGGCAGCATCTCTCGCAACAGATGAGACAAGAGAAGCAGTAGAGAAATACATTTATGATGCATCTATGAAGTCCAATGTTGACCGTATGCAGGACAAAGAGAAGACAGGAGTCTTCACAGGAAGCTATGCGATCAACCCACTGAATGGAGCAAAGACACCGATCTGGCTGTCTGATTATGTACTGGCTGATTACGGTACAGGAGCAATCATGTGTGTACCTGCACATGACGACCGTGACTTCGAGTTCGCAACAAAATTCAATATTCCGATCATTCAGGTTATCGCAAAAGACGGAGAAGAGATCGAGAATATGACTGAGGCATATACAGATGCAGTCGGAACAATGATCAACTCCGGTGAGTGGAACGGTATGGAGTCTTCTGTGCTTAAGAAAGAAGCTCCACATATGATCGAAGAGATGGGAATCGGACGCGCAACAGTAAACTACAAGCTGCGTGACTGGGTATTCTCCCGTCAGCGTTACTGGGGAGAGCCAATCCCGATCATTCACTGTCCGAAGTGTGGAAATGTTCCGGTACCGGAAGAAGAACTTCCACTTCGTCTGCCAGAGGTAGATTCCTACGAGCCGACAGGAACAGGTGAGTCACCACTTGCTGCAATCGATGAGTGGGTAAACTGCAAGTGTCCGGTTTGTGGAAGTGATTCCAAGAGAGAGACTAACACAATGCCGCAGTGGGCAGGATCCTCCTGGTATTTCCTGCGTTATGTAGATAACCACAATTCAGAAGCACTTGTTTCCAGAGAAAAAGCAGATGAGATGCTTCCGGTAGATATGTATATCGGTGGTGTAGAACATGCTGTACTTCACCTTCTGTACTCCAGATTCTATACAAAATTCCTGTGCGATATCGGGGCAATCGACTTTGATGAGCCATTCCACAAACTGTTCAATCAGGGTATGATCACAGGTAAGAACGGAATCAAGATGAGTAAGTCCAAAGGAAATGTTGTATCACCGGATGACCTCGTACGTGATTACGGATGTGACTCCCTGAGAATGTATGAACTCTTTGTAGGACCACCGGAGCTGGATGCAGAGTGGGATGACCGTGGAATTGACGGCGTAAACCGTTTCCTGAAACGTCTTTGGAATATCCTTATGGAAAGCAAGGAGAAGGATGTTCATCCTACAAAAGAGATGATCAAACTTCGTCACAGAATGGTTTATGACATCACAACAAGACTTGAAAGCTTCAGCCTGAATACAGTTATCTCCGGATTCATGGAGTACAATAACAAGTTCATGGAAATTGCAAAGAAAGAGGGCGGAATCGACAAAGAGACACTCGAGACAATCGCAGTACTTCTTTCTCCATTCGCACCGCACTTTGCAGAAGAGATGTGGGAGCAGCTTGGACATGAAGAGACAATCTTCAATGCAGGATGGCCAAAATATGATGAGAACGAGATGAAAGATGATGAGATCAAGATTCCGGTTCAGATCAACGGTAAGACAAAGGCTGTAATCGAGATCCCGGCAGATATCTCCAAAGATGATGCAATTGCAGCAGGTAAAGAGGCAATCGCTGATAAGCTGACAGGAAATGTGATCAAGGAGATCTATGTTCCGAAGAAGATTATCAATATTGTAATGAAATAATTCAAAATAATGAGAAATGGCGCAGATGATAGAGATATTGTCTGCGTTATTTTTTGTTGTTGGATTTTATGATTTCATAGTTCTTAATATAATTTTGATACGTAAAAATACGTTGACGCACGTATTTTTACGTAGTAATATATAAATATGATAAGGAAAGGAGACACAAAAGATGCCAATGAGCTCGAAGGAGATGCTAAAACTCCTGAAAGAAAATGGATTTGAAGTAATCAGTCAGAATGGTTCGCATGTAAAAATGAAGAATCTGAAAACTGATAAGACAGTAATTGTTCCTTATCACTCCAAGGACTTGAAAAAAGGATTGGAGCAGGCAATACTTAAACAGGCAGGGCTTAGATAGTCCTGTCGCTTGAAAGAGAGGTTATTTGATGAAGAATAGATTATTTTATCCAGCTGTTTTTCATAAAGCAGAAGAAGGCGGTTTCTGGGTTAGCTTTCCCGATTTTCCTGAATGCATGACACAGGGCGATAGCATGGATGAAGCATATGAAATGGCGATAGATGCATTAGGTTTGTCATTGTCCAGTATAGAAGATGAAGGAACTGATATCCCAAAAGCATCAGAATTTGAAACGGTGGATCCTGAAGATGGGATTCTGGTAATTATAGAATTTGATATGGCAGAGTATCGGAGAAAGCACAGATCAAAGGCTGTAAAAAAGACGCTCAGTATTCCAGAATGGTTAAATGAAGCGGCTGTTCGAGAGAATCTTAACTTCTCTCAGATTCTTCAAGAAGCTCTTATGGTGAAATTAGGGGTAAATGGAAGATTGCGGTAATATGTCTAAAAATTGTTCCTAAGTCCTCTATGTATCATCAGATCCTTGGATGTTCCATAAGATCAAATGCGGAGTTATGAATCAGATAATCATAAGCAGCTGCAATCTCTTCCGGGGTATATGTGATATCATGCATGATCGCATATTTTACAGAATCTGCGAGCCCAAAGGTATAAAATCGCGCAATTGTCTCGCGACTGAGTATCTGGAGCTTCGCAGGTGATTTCAATGGATATTTGTTTAATAATGTAAGCAATGTATCATAAATAAATTGGAACATCAGATGATCGAAGGAGTTAGGACCTTCGATCAAATAAAGTCTCTTATAAAATTCTTTGTCTTTAGAAAGACAGGTGAAAAGAAGACGGAGAAGATCGTCTTCCATGTCATTTTCAATCAGTACCTGGATCTTATCTTTGATTTCTTTTTCGAGGATATATTCGATGATTTCGTATTTGTCCTGAAAATGTTTATAAAAAGTTGGACGGATCACATCAGCTCCGTCGGTGATCATCTTAACTGTAATCTTTTCAAAAGGCATCTTCATAATAAGTTCTTTGAAAGAGAGTGCCAGCAAATCTTTTGTCAGTTCTTTTTTCACTTCTGTCATTTGTTCAAATCCTTTCTACAATGGAAATATTATACCATAAAAAAGAGAATGTGATTAAAAAAGTTTCTAAGATTGACAGTTCTTTAACATGACTTTTCAAGAACATAGTGTTGAAATTTCTTGATATTTCGGATACATTTCACATGATTTGTAGCCAAAAAAGAACAACAAAAAGAAAATGTTCAAACTACAGCACATTTGGAAAAAACTGAATCTTACATGAAAAAAAGGAAAATGCTAAAGTATGGAATAATAGCTTATACTTAAGAAAGGTTCCTTGAAAAGTAAGGAAAAGGTGAAAAAAATGGCAGGATTAAAATTTCAGGCAGAAAGAGCAGCATTTAGTTTGGCAGCAGATAAAGTACTTAAATATATGAACAAGACAGATGATAGAACGAAAGCACTTCTTAAGCTTGTAGATCTTACAGAAAATTTTGCAAAAGATCGTTTCCAGCCAGGGTCTTATGAAGCTGCAAGAAAGATGATTCAGGATCCGGACAACAAATGGGTTCAGTATCTGAACAGACTTCTTGATGAAGTAGATCCGCATGTCCTTAAGACAACAGCATTGAATCTTGGATTTGATGCAATGCTTTACGGAACAAAGTTAATGCATGAGTCACGTGAAAAATATCAGTGTAATATTCCATGGCTGATTCTGATGGATCCAACCAGTGCATGTAATCTGAAATGTACCGGATGCTGGGCAGCAGAGTACGGACATCTTCTGAACCTTTCTTTTGAAGATATGGATCGTGTGATCACACAAGGAAAAGAACTTGGAATCTATCTCTATATGCTGACAGGTGGAGAGCCTCTCGTGAGAAAGAAAGATGTCATCCGTTTATGCGAGAAACACAACGATTGTGTATTCCATGCTTTTACAAACGGAACACTTGTAGATGATGAGTTCTGCCAGGAGATGCAGCGGGTTGGTAATCTGTCATTGTCCATAAGTCTGGAAGGATATGAGGAAGTCAACGACGGCCGCCGTGGAAAAGGCGTTTATCAGAAGGTTATGCATGCAATGGATCTTTTGAAAACATACGGATTGATCTTTGGAACATCAATCTGCTATACACGCGCTAATATTGATACAGTAACATCCGACAAATTCCTTGATATGATCATTGAAAAAGGATGTCGTTATGCATGGTATTTCCACTACATGCCGGTTGGAAATGATGCAGCACTGGATCTGCTTCCAACAAAAGAGCAGAGAGAATACATGTATCATCGCATCCGTGAGATCCGTGGATTGACAGGTGGAAAACAGCTCTTTGCATTCGATTTCCAGAATGATGGAGAGTTTGTAGGAGGATGTATTGCCGGCGGAAGAAATTACTTCCATATTAATGCAAATGGAGATGCAGAGCCATGTGTATTTATCCATTATTCAAGTGCAAACATTAAAGAAGTGAGCGTGCTTGATGCATTACGCCAACCACTGTTTATGGCTTACCATAACAATCAGCCATTTAACAACAATCATCTGCGTCCGTGCCCAATGCTCGAAAATCCGGAAAAACTGCAGCAGATGGTACACGAAACCGGCGCAAAATCAACAGACCTCCAGTCCCCGGAAACTGTAGAACACCTTTGCGGAAAATGCGAACATTACGCCAAAGAGTGGAAAACAAAAGCAGACGAACTGTGGGGAGAGAGATAATTAAAGTAAGAGCCAGAACAGGCACCACACACGGTAACTGTTCTGGCTCTTATGTTTCATATTAATTGCTTGAATCCAAGTTCAACAAATTCCTCTTACTTCTTCTGTGATTCTACTTCCTGCATTTTCATAGCACGAACTTTCAGAGGAAGTCCGAACAGGTTGATGAATCCGTCAGCGTCATGGTGATCATACAGATCTCCTGTTGTGAAGCTTGCAAGGGATTCGCTGTACAGTGAGTATGGAGATGTCTCTCCGGCACGGATGATATTTCCTTTATAGAGACGGAACTTAACTTCTCCTGTTACATACTGCTGTGTAACATCAACAAATGCCTGGATTGCTTCACGAAGTGGTGTATACCATTTTCCTTCGTATACGATCTGAGCAAATTTATTTCCAAGATCTTTCTTAACTTCATATGTAGCACGGTCGAGAACGAGCTCTTCAAGCTGGTCATGTGCTTCCATAAGGATTGTTCCACCAGGAGTCTCGTAAACACCACGTGATTTCATTCCAACAACACGGTTCTCAACGATATCAACGATTCCGATTCCATGTTTTCCTCCGAGACGGTTCAGCTCTGTGATGATTTCAGAAACTTTCATCTCTTTTCCGTTTACGCTCTTTGGAACACCTGCTTCAAATGTCATTGTAACATATTCATCTTTGTCTGGTGCTTTCTCTGGTGTTGTGCTCAGCACGAGAAGATCATCGTAGTTTGGCTCATTTGCCGGATTCTCAAGTTCAAGTCCTTCATGGCTGATGTGCCACAGGTTACGGTCACGGCTGTAGCTGTGCTTTGCGTCAAATGGAAGATCAATTCCATGAGCTTTACAGTAATCAATCTCGTCTTCACGGGACTGCATTGTCCATACATCTGTCATACGCCATGGAGCGATGATCTTGATGTCCGGAGCAAGAGCTTTGATACCAAGCTCGAAACGGATCTGGTCATTTCCTTTTCCTGTTGCACCATGGCAGATAGCAACAGCGCCTTCTTTACGTGCAATCTCAACCAGTTTCTTAGCGATTGCCGGACGAGCCATGGAAGTTCCGAGAAGATATTTGTTCTCGTAAACAGCTCCGGCCTTTACGCAAGGAACGATGAAGTCATCACAGAATTCATCAATGATATTTTCAATATATAATTTAGAAGCTCCGGAAAGTTTTGCTCTTTCATCCAGTCCGTCCAATTCTTCTCCCTGTCCACAATCGATGCAACAGCAGATAACGTCATAGTTAAATGTTTCTTTCAGCCACGGGATAATTGCTGTAGTATCAAGACCACCTGAATATGCTAATACAACTTTTTCTTTACTCATTTTATTGCCTCCTGAATGTATTTTATCAATTTCTGTTTCTCAGTTTCTTGAGTTCTAAAGATTTCTGCTTTAACAAGCTAAAACATACTATACACCACATTTTATAATTATGCAAGTATTATTTTAAAAAAATGAATAAAATGCATAAAAACACACATAATAAACAAAAAGAATGCATAAAACAATAGGCTATAAGAAAAAATATACAAGATATGATGAAAAGAATAAAATAAGAAGAAAATCAAAAAAATATTTAGGCCAATATCATCGCCTTTTTTATATATCTTTATATAGTAGGAAAATACTATATACAAACTTTTTTGAAAAAACACTTGCATATTATACATGGAAGATGTATTATTATGCAAGTAAAGCAGGGAAAGTGTATTTTTATACATTCAATTTCAGGAAATACTTTACATCCCGATTAAAGTGGTATATTATAAGGAGAAATGATTGCGGTAACACGTTACCACAGTACAGTAAATATGCAATTCCCAGGGAACTTCTATTGGCTCCCATGGAAATGGTAAAAGAAAGGACTTGAGAACGATGATTAAGGTCGGAATTATTGGAGCAACCGGTTATGCAGGCGGCGAGCTCGTAAGAATATTGATGGGACATAAAGATGCAGAGATTGTCTGGTACGGATCCAGAAGTTATGTAGATCAGAAATATGCAGATGTATATAGAAACATGTTTCAGATTGTAGATGCAAAATGCATGGATGATAACATGGATGAGCTTGCCGAGCAGGTAGATGTGATCTTCACAGCAACCCCGCAGGGACTGTGTGCATCTCTGATCAATGAAGAAATCCTTTCAAAGACAAAGATCATTGATCTCAGTGCAGATTTCCGTCTGAAAGATGTGAAGGTTTACGAAGAGTGGTATAAAATCGAACACAAAGCACCGCAGTATATTGATGAAGCTGTCTATGGATTGTGCGAGATCAACCGGGACAAAGTGAAGGATGCACGTATCGTGGCCAATCCGGGATGTTATACAACATGTTCTATCCTGACAGCATATCCGCTTGCAAAGGAAGGACTGATCGATATGAGCACTCTGATCATCGATGCGAAGTCTGGAACTTCAGGAGCAGGAAGAGGAGCAAAGCTTCCGAATCTTTACTGTGAAGTGAATGAAAATATCAAAGCATATGGAGTAGCTACACATCGCCATACACCGGAGATTGAAGAACAGCTCGGATATGCAGCAGGAGAGAAAGTTGTATTGAACTTTACACCGCATTTAGTTCCAATGAATCGTGGAATTCTTGCGACAGAGTATGCAAAGCTTACGAAAAAAGTTACATATGAAGAAGTAAAAGCAATTTATGATAAATATTATGCAGATGAGAAATTTGTTCGTGTTCTGGAGAAAGATCAGTGTCCGGAGACCAAATGGGTAGAAGGAAGCAACTATGTAGACATTGGATTTAAGATCGATGAGAGAACAGGACGGATCATTATGATGGGAGCTATTGATAACCTTGTAAAAGGTGCCGCAGGACAGGCGGTTCAGAATATGAATCTGCTGTTTGGTCTTCCGGAGAGTGAAGGACTTGAACTCGTTCCGATGTTCCCATAGGTTATATTGATAAAGGTGGTATGTATGATACGTGTAATGACAATAGAGGATTATGATGAAGTATATAAATTGTGGAAGAAGATCCGGGGATTCGGAATCCGCAGTATCGATGATTCGAAAGAAGGTGTCGAACGTTTTCTGCGACGGAATCCGACAACGAGTTTTGTCGCAGTGAAAGAAGGAAAAATCGTCGGAAGTATTCTCTGTGGTCATGATGGAAGACAGGGAAGTCTCTATCATGTATGTGTAGATGAGGCATACCGAAGACATGGAATCGGAAAAGACATGGTCGTACATAGCATGAAAGCTCTTCAGGAAGAAAAAATTAATAAAGTCTGCCTGATCGCATTTGCACAGAATAATGTAGGAAATGCATTTTGGAATACAATCGGATGGACGGAACGACTTGATGTGAATTATTATGATTTTATTTTAAATGAAGAAAATATTACAGCATTCAATGAACAGTAGAAGGGAAGCAGATCATATGAAGATAATCGAAGGCGGAGTTACCGCAGCAAAAGGATTTGAAGCAGCAGCAACAGCAGCAGGAATCAAATACCAGGGACGTACAGATATGGCGATCATTTACAGTGAGAAACCGTGTAAAGTTGCCGGAACATTTACAACGAATGTAGTAAAGGCAGCTCCGGTGAAGTGGGACAGACAGATTGTAGAGAGCAAACAGAAATCACAGGCAGTTATTGTAAACTCCGGAATTGCAAATGCGTGTACCGGAGAGGAAGGTATGAAATACTGTGAAGAGACAGCAAAAGAGGCAGGAAAAGTTCTTGGAATCGATGAGAAAGGTGTTCTTGTAGGTTCTACAGGAGTCATCGGAATGCAGATCCCAATCGATAAGATCAAAGCCGGAATTACAGAACTTGCCAAGGGAAAGAAAGCTGATCTGGCAAGTGGAACAGAAGCTGCAAAAGCAATTATGACAACTGATACGAAGAAAAAAGAAGTTGCGGTTACATTTATGGCAGGAGATACAGAAGTAACGATCGGAGGAATGGCGAAAGGTTCCGGAATGATCCATCCGAATATGTGTACAATGCTTGCATTTATTACAACGGATGCAAAAATTTCCAAAAAAGCACTTCAGGCGGCAATGAGCAGTGATGTTGAGGATACTTATAACATGATCTCTGTTGACGGAGATACTTCAACAAATGATACAGCACTTCTTCTCGCGAATGGAATGGCTGGAAATGAGAAGATCAAAGAAGGCACACCGGAATTCGATGCATTCAAAGAGGCTCTTCATTATGTAAATGAGACACTTGCGAAGGCAATGGCGGGAGACGGAGAAGGTGCAACAGCACTTTTTGAAGTAAAGGTTGTCGGAGCACAGACAAAAGAGCAGGCAAAAGTTCTTGCAAAATCTGTTGTATGCTCGAATCTTACAAAGGCTGCAATCGCAGGACACGATGCAAACTGGGGAAGAATCCTTTGTGCAATGGGATATTCCGGAGCGCAGTTTGATCCGGAGCAGGTAGATCTTTTCTTCGAGAGCTGTGCAGGAAAGCTTCAGATCATTGCTAATGGAACAGCAACAGATTATAGCGAAGAAAAGGCAACAGAGATTCTTTCACAGGAAAAAGTGACAGCCATTGCTGACTTAAAAGCCGGAGATGCAGAAGCTACTGCGTGGGGCTGTGACCTGACACATGGATACATTGATATCAATGCGGATTACAGAAGTTGATTTATAGAGAAATTATAGTTTCTTTAAAGACGCTGAAAAGATAAAAAAGGGAGACAGAAAAAATGACAAGCAATATGCAGAAATATCTGGATAAAGCGCAGGTGCTGATCGAGGCACTGCCTTATATCCAGCGCTTTAACCGTAAAATCATCGTAGTAAAATATGGCGGAAGTGCCATGGTGGATGAAAGTCTGAAACGCAGAGTAATCGAGGATGTTACACTTCTGAAACTGTGTGGATTCAAACCGATCATCGTTCATGGCGGTGGTAAGGAAATCAGCAAGTGGGTTGGAAAAGTCGGAAAAGAAGCAGAGTTTATCAACGGACTTCGAGTGACAGATGCAGAGACAATGGAGATTGCTGAGATGGTTCTGGGACGCGTGAATAAGAGTCTTGTACAGCTTGTAGAGAGTCTTGGCGTGCGTGCGATCGGAATCAGTGGAAAGGATGGAAATCTTCTCCAGGTTGAGAAGAAGTTTTCAGACGGACAGGATATCGGATTCGTAGGTGATGTCAAGAAAGTAAATGCAGAGATTTTGTATGACCTTCTGGAAAAAGATTTCCTTCCGATCATTTGCCCGGTTGGTATGGATGAGGAATACAATACTTATAATATCAATGCTGATGATGCAGCTTGCGCAATCGCCCGTGCAATGAAAGTTGAGAAGCTTGCATTCCTGACAGATATTGAAGGTGTTTATAAAGATCCAAAAGATCCTTCTACATTGATTTCTGAACTGGAGGTCAAAGAAGCCAAGGAATTGATTGCTGACGGATATATTGGAGGTGGAATGCTTCCAAAGCTTCAGAATTGTATTGATGCGATTGAAAGTGGTGTATCCCGTGTTCATATTCTGGATGGAAGAATCCCACATTGTCTGTTGCTTGAAATCTTTACAAACAAAGGAATCGGTACAGCAATTTTAAATCAGAAAGAAAGCAGGTATTATGATGGTGAACAGTAAAATACAGGCGGCAGAAGAGAACCTGATCCATGTATACAATCGATTTCCGATTGCACTGGATCACGGAGAAGGAATGTATCTGTATGATACAGAAGGAAAAGAATATCTTGACTTTGCAGCAGGATTTGCTGTGTCAGGACTTGGATATGATAATAAAGAACTGAATCAGGCATTAAAAGATCAGATTGATAAGTTATACCATACATCAAATCTTTATTTTCACGAGAGCTGTGGAGAGGCAGCAAAAGAATTAAACCGCATTTCCGGAATGGACAGAGTTTTCTTTACAAACAGTGGCGGAGAGGCAAATGAAGGTGCTCTGAAAGCGGCAAGGAGATATGCTTACACAAAGAAGACAGGAAGATATGAATTTATAGCGATGCAGAATTCTTTCCATGGAAGAAGCTTCGGAGCAGTTTCTGTGACAGGACATGATTCTTATCGTGAACCGTTTGAGCCGGTTGTTCCAGGTGTAAGATTTGCAGAGTTTAATGATCTTGACAGTGTGAAAGCACTGGTAAATGATAAGACTTGTGCAATTATTTTGGAACCGCTGCAGGGCGAAGGCGGAATCAATCTTGCAACACAGGAATTTATGGAAGGAATCCGTAAAATCTGTGATGAAAATGGAATCCTGATGATCTGTGATGAAGTGCAGTGCGGAATGGGAAGAACCGGAAATATGTTTGCATGGCAGGGATTTGGTGTAAAACCGGATATTCTGACTATGGCGAAAGCAATCGGAAACGGAATTCCGGTCGGTGCATTTGCAATGACGGAAGAAGTGGCAAAATATTCTCTTCAGCCGGGAGATCACGGCGCAACTTATGGAGGAAATCCACTGGCATGTACAGCTGTTAAGACAGTGATCGAGATTTTTGAACGTGAAGATATTGTAGGACATGTAAATCAGGTTGCTCCATATCTGACAAAAAAACTGGATGAGCTTGTGGATGAACTGGACTGTGTAGTCAGAAGAAAAGGAAAAGGTCTGATGCAGGGAATCGAGATTACAAAACCTCTTGCAGAAGTAAATAAAAAGACAATTGAAGAAGGACTTTTAATCATTCAGGCTCAGGGAAATGTGATCCGTTTTGTTCCACCGCTGATCGTAGAAGAAAAGCATATTGATGAGATGATCGAAAAACTGAAACGTGCACTTGCATAAGAAATCTTATACATAAAAAAGCCGGCATTTGCTTATACTATTTCTATAGGGAGGTATGAGCTTATGGCCGGTTTTTTGATTGCACTGCTATCAGGTGCGCTGATGAGTGTACAGGGAGTGTTCAACGCGCAGGTGACAAAGACGACAGGAATCTGGGTAAGCAATGGGTGGGTGCAACTTTCAGCATTTCTTTTGTGTCTGTTTGTCTGGCTGGCAACAGGAAGAGACTCTGTTGCAGCACTTATGGAAGTCCAGCCGCGTTATATGTTGCTGGGAGGTGTGATCGGAGCAGGGATCACATGGACTGTCATTAAAAGTGTGGATGCCCTGGGACCTGCAAGATCAGCACTTTTCATTGTTGTTTCCCAGCTGGCGGTTGCTTATCTGATCTCACTATCCGGAATGTTCGGAATGGAAAAAGAACCATTTTCATGGAGAAAACTGATTGGATTGTTGATCGCAGCCGGTGGAATTGTTCTTTTCCAATGGAAATAGAAAGTTTTGCGGGTATTGTAACAAGTCTGTAACAAAGCGTTAAATTGTCTATTGTATTTTTGAGAAAAATTCGTTACAATATTTATGTCCGGTTTTAAGGGGAAGTCTGACTGTCTGAGAACAGTGAGGCAATAGGATGAAGAACGGATGGAAGAAAATATGCAGATGCCGTAAAGGGCAGATGCTAAAAGGAATTGTATTGACTTTAACTTTGGCTTTTTTGACCATGGGATTGTGTGGCTGTGCAGAGAAGCATGACGCAGCGGAAGAACTTGAAGAGTTCACACTGGAGGGAGAATCTGATGTAGGAAAGAATTCCTCAAATTCCAAAACAGAGTCAGAAAAAGGATCTCAGGGTGGCACAGATGCAGAAGAAGGACTGCCGGAGACGTTATATGTTCATGTATGTGGAGCTGTGAATGCTCCGGGGGTGTACGAACTGAGGACAGATGCACGGATTTACGAAGCATTGGAAGCGGCCGGTGGAATGACAGAAGATGCTGCCGCAGATTGGATCAATCAGGCAGAAGCTTTGAGTGATGGAGAGCGGATCTATGTGCCAACGCAGGAAGAAGCAGAGGAGTCAGCACAATCTGTTTCCGGTCAGTGGGCAGATCCGAATGGAAATGCAGGTGGATCAGTCAGTGATAAAATTAATATAAATACAGCCGCAAAAGAAGAATTGATGACCTTGAGTGGAATCGGAGCATCAAAGGCAGAGAGTATTCTGAAGTACAGGCAGGAGCATGGAAACTTTCAGAGTATAGAAGATCTCAAGAAGATCGAGGGAATCAAGGATGGTGTATTTAATAAGATAAAAGATGATATTACGGTATAGGAGCAGGCAGAAGAACGGCCAGAAAGAGGAGTATGAGCAAGAAGATATTAGTTGTTGATGATGAAAAATTAATCGTAAAGGGGATCCGGTTCAGTCTGGAACAGGAAGGAATGGAAGTGGATTGCGCTTATGATGGAGAAGAAGCATTAGAATATGCGAGAAGATGTGAGTATGATCTTGTACTTCTTGATGTCATGCTTCCGAAACTGGATGGTTTCCAGGTATGTCAGCAGATTCGTGAATTTTCAGATATGCCGATTGTTATGTTGACTGCCAAGAGTGAGGATATGGATAAGATCCTTGGTCTGGAATATGGTGCGGATGATTATATCACAAAGCCGTTCAATATTCTTGAAGTGAAGGCAAGAATCAAGGCAATCATGCGCAGAACAGCGAAACGCAAGGAAGAGCCGGCCGGCAGTCCGGTGCTTGTGAAAGGGAATATGAAGATTGATTGCGAAGGACGCCGTGTTTTCATCGGGGAACGTGAGATCAATCTTACAGCGAAGGAATTTGATGTGCTTGAGCTTCTGGCAATGAATCCGAATAAGGTTTACAGCAGAGAGAATCTGCTGAATCTGATCTGGGGATATGATTATCCGGGTGATGCAAGAACTGTAGATGTACATATCCGTCGTTTACGAGAGAAGATAGAACAGAATCCAAGTGAACCAAAATACGTACATACGAAGTGGGGAGTGGGTTATTATTTCCAGGGGTAAGAATACATTTTCATTTAAGAAAAAGATCTTTAACAATCTTAGATTCCGAATTTTTATTATGGTGCTTCTTGCCGGGCTTGTGCCCAGCGTAGTAGCACTATTTGGAATCGTAAAAGTCTATGAGTCACGTGCTGTGTCACTTCGAACAGCAGAAATTCAGAATCAATGTACAATTTTAACGAATCAGATCAGTGCGAGCCACTATTTTGAGGACACTTCACAAGAGGTGGTCAATGACAGTCTGAATCAGCTGACTAACATTTATAACGGAAGAGTTATGGTAATTGATGATCAGCTGAGGGTAGTCAAGGATACTTACAGTCTGGATGAGGGAAAGCTGGATGTATCTGAAAGTGTAGTGCGCTGTATGAAGGGGACGAGCACGAATAATTATGATAAGAAGAATCATTATATCGAGGTGACTGCACCGATTGCAATACCCGGAGAGGATCAGATTCGCGGTGTAATGCTGGCAAGTGTTTCAACTGATAGTATTGAGGATTCTCTGGATGTATTATACACACAGGGAAGCGTGATTATTGGTCTTGTGATGATTTTTCTGACGATTGTTGCAGTGTTTGCAGCAGATCGTGTAGTACGTCCGTTGCATCAGATTGCAGCTACGATCGAGAATGTAAGTGCAGGGTATAGCGACGATGTTTTGCATGTGGATACATTTACAGAAACGAAAAGTATCAGCGAAGCAATTAATAAGATGATGGGAAGGCTGAAGCTTTTGGATGATTCCAGGGAAGAATTTGTATCCAATGTATCTCACGAACTGAAGACCCCGATGACATCGATGAAAGTACTGGCCGATTCACTTCTGGAGCAGGAGAACCTTCCGGTTGAGATGTATCAGGAATTCATGGGTGATATTGCAAAAGAGATTGACCGTGAGAATAAGATCATTACAGATCTTTTATCACTTGTGAAGATGGACAAGAAGGGGCAGACGCTGAATATTGAATCCATTAATATCAATGAACTTCTGGAACAGATTTTGAAGAGATTAAAACCAATTGCAGAGAAAAAGAATGTGGAGATCGTAATGGAGAGCTTTCGTCCGGTTACGGCGGAGATTGATGAGACAAAGCTGTCACTTGCGATTTCCAATCTGGTAGAAAATGCAGTAAAGTATAATCATGATAATGGATGGGTTCATGTATCATTGAATGCAGACCACAAATTTTTCTATGTAAAAGTAGAAGATTCAGGAATTGGAATTCCGAAAGAGGATCAGGCGCATGTTTTTGAACGTTTCTTCCGTGTGGATAAATCTCATTCCAGAGAAATCGGAGGAACAGGACTTGGACTTGCAATTGCGCGAAATGCTGTGATTGCACATAGAGGTGCGATTAAAGTATTCAGTGAAGAAGGCGAAGGAACAACATTTACTGTGAGAATTCCATTGATCTATACATCTTCTTAGGAGAAAAGTTATGAAAAAAAGAAAAGGAATCGCAGTGTTGCTTATTCTGATTCTTTCTCTCGCAGTAACTGCGTGTGGGAATCGTTATGGAGTAAAGGAAGGCGAATCTTACATTTACTGTATGAATACAGATAAGACAGGACTTGTAAAGGTTGCAGCTAAGATCAGCGGCAATTCTGTGATAAAAAAGGCGGAATCTGTAATCGATGAGATGAAGAAACCAACGAATGAAATTGAATATACACAGGTAATTCCGGAACAGGTGAAATTGCTCAGCTGTGCTTTGAAGGGCAGCATCCTTGAGATTGATTTCAGCGAAGAATATTATGAAGTGAAATCCTTAGATGAGAAACTGATGCGGGCAGCAATCGTGCAGTCACTGCTTCAGATTGACGGAATTGATGCGGTATCTGTCCGTGTGGAAGGAGAACCACTCAAAGACGATGAAGGAAATGAGGTCGGTCTGATGAATGGGGACGATATTGTTGACACGACAGGTTCTTCGTTAAGTTCTTATCAGAGTGATACATTGAAGTTATATTTTGCAGATCAGAATGGATCCAAACTGGTCAAACAAGAGGTTGATGTTCATTACAGCAGTAATGTTTTGAAAGAAAAGCTGATTGTAGAAAAGCTGATGCAAGGTCCATCTGAGGAGGGGGCATATCCAACGATCAATCCGGCGGCTAATCTGTTGAGTGTAACGACAAAGGATGGAATCTGTTATGTGAATTTTGACAGCACATTTCTGATCAGTGCGTATGATGTACTGCCTGAGATCACGATTTATTCTATTGTGGATTCTCTTGTAGAGGGAACAGGAGTAAGGCAGGTACAGATTACGATCAATGGTGAATCGAATGCAAAATACATGGAGAAGGTGGACTTGTCACAGCCATTGAATGAAGAGCAGGACTGGATAGCAGCAGATAACAAAGAATGAGAAAACGCCCGCTCTGTATGGTATGTCTTATACTGCTTGCCATACAGATTGTAAGAGTGAGTTTTTTACAGAATACAAAAGATCAGAAACCGTCCCTTGCAGAAACATTGATTTCGGATGAGAAAAATGTGATTTGCGAGGGCACGGTTTATAGAATTGAAAATAAATCACAATCAACTGCAATTTATCTGAAAGATGCGGTTGTTTCTTGTACAGACCAAAAGAGTAAGAATCAGATAATCAAAGAAAAGAAAATCCTTGTAACAATAAAAAATAATAAATCCGGTAAAAAAATCAGAATGAAAATAGGACAGAAGCTGAATGTGTGGGGGAAAAAACAGTCGTTTCATCCGTCAAGGAATCCGGGTAATTTTAACCAAAAAAGTTATTATCAAAAACAGGGAATCCATGTTGGGGTTTTAACAAAGGCAGAACAGGTTGAGATAGTTTTGTCTGAAAAAGACAAGAACTGGATTGTATCACGATGGAATAGCATACGGAATCAGCTGGACCGGCTGAAAAATTACTGGAACTGGAAGATTGTAAGCCAGATGGGAAAAACACATGGCGCGATGCTTTCTGCAATCTTGTTGGGAGAAAAGAGCGGACTTGATCCGGAGATGAAAAAATTGTATCAGAAGAACGGATTAGGACATCTGCTTGCAATTTCGGGATTACACATGTCACTGATCGGAATGTCTGTTTACCGGTTATTAAGAAAAATGGGAAATTCATTTCTGTTTTCCGGAATTGCCGGAGGAGGGATTCTGTTTTTTTATTTGGTTATGACAGGTCCACAGGTATCCAGTCTTCGTGCACTTCTTATGTTTTTTATCCGCATGGGGGCAGAAATTACCGGGAGAGATGTGGATCAACCTACAAGCCTGGCGGTTACAGCAGCTATCTTAAGCATATATCAACCGCTGTATCTGTTAGATGCAGCATTTTTACTTTCGTTTGGTGCAATTCTTGGGATTTTATTATTGTATCCAATTTTTGAACAGAAAACACGTTTGAAAGCATGGGAAGGATTTAAGATTAGTTTAGCTGTTAATGGAATGCTTCTGGGAATCATGCTGTATTATTATTTTGAGGTGCCGCCGTATGCACTCGTTTTGAATGTTATTTTAATTCCGTTGTTTCCATTTGTGATGTTGACAGGTATAGGTGGAATTTTGTTTTCAGAATTATCGGGAACCGTAGGAAAAATTGGATTCAGAAGCTGTGATCGCCTGTTGTCCTTCTATGATAAATTATGTGAGCTGACATCAGCGCTTCCGGGCAGCAGGATCGTGACCGGACAGCCAGAGTTATGGTGGATGCTTATTTACTATGGTGTGCTGTTGTTTTTGTGCTTCCTGTTTCATGCAATGAAAAATAAGACAGATAACCGAAGAAAACAGGCGGGATTTTCACTTCTTGTTTGTATTGTCATAGCAGGATCGATCTGCGGATGCGGAATACTCAATAATGATTCAAAAAACCTTCAGGTGACTGTTCTGGATGTTGGACAGGGGGACTGTATTTTTATAAGAGACAGGGAAGGAAAGAAAATGCTGGTGGATGGAGGGAGCAGTGATCTGTCTTCTGTCGGTACTTACCGGATAGAGCCGTTTCTATTATCGCAGGGGGTTAGAAAACTGGAGTATGTTTTTGTGACACATGGTGATGCGGATCACATCAATGGAATTCAGGAACTTCTGCAAAATCAGAAACAGGGAGTGGAAATCGATGCGCTTGTTCTGCCGCCAGAAGAATATATGGATGAGAAATTACTCCATCTTGCAGAAATAGCGAAAGAAAATGGGACGAGAGTGTTGACAATTTATGCCGGAGAAAAAGTAGGAACGTATTTAAAATGCATCGCTCCGTTGACAACGAGGAAAAGCGAGCGTATTCGTGGCAAGGAAGAGGAGATGCCTCGTCTGGAAGCAGGAAATGAAGCATCTGTTGTACTTGAATTGAAGGATGGGGCGTTTCAAATGCTTCTGACAGGAGATTTGGAAGGAAGAGGAGAGGAACAGCTGGTGGAAAGCGGAGCATTGGAAAGCTGTCCAATCTTAAAAGCAGGACATCATGGGTCGAAGAATTCGGGAAGTGAAGAATTTCTTCAGATTATGAAACCCAGATTAACATTAATCTCAGCGGGGATAGAGAACCGCTACGGACATCCACATGAGGAGACGCTGGAACGCCTGCAGGAAATCGGAAGTGAAGTATTGTCCACGCAGGAATGTGGTGCAATTACACTAAGGAGCGATGGACGAAAAATAAAGGTTCACAAGTATTTATAAAACAGGAACAGGTGATAAAAAGGCTCTTGTCAAAGTGTTGGTTATTCATTTATAATAGAATAGTTATGAAGACCTTAAATGAAGATTTAAAATCAGGACAATTTAAGCAGGTATATCTTCTCTGCGGAGAAGAAGGATATCTGAAGAAACAGTATAAGAACCGTTTTGTGAAGGCAATGATTCCGGAAGGTGATACGATGAACTATTCGTATTATGAAGGGAAGAATACGCCAGTGAAAGAAGCAATCGATCTTGCAGAGACCTTACCTTTCTTTGCAGAGCGCAGACTGATCGTATTTGAGAATACGGGATTTTTTAAAACTGCGGCAGGGGCAGATCTGGCGGATTATATTAAGGACATGCCAGAGACAACCTGTTTTATCTTTGTGGAAGAAGAGATTGATAAGAGAAATAAGCTCTATAAAGCAGTGAAATCAAAAGGATATATTGCAGAGCTGTCCACGCAGGATGCAGGAACTTTGAAACGCTGGGTTGCAGGTCTGGTCCGAAAAGAGCAGAAGCAGATTTCAGAGTCTGTGATAGTGTATTTTCTGGATAAAGTTGGAACAGATATGGAAAATATCCAGGGAGAGCTGGAGAAAGTATTCTGTTATGCACTGGAGCGGGATACAATCACGAAGGAAGATATTGATGCTGTTTGTGTGACGCAGATCACGAATCATATTTTTGAGATGGTAGATGCGGTTGCAGCCGGAAATCAGCAGAAAGCACTGGATCTGTATTATGAACTGCTGGCTTTAAAAGAACCGCCGATGCGTATTCTTTTTCTGCTGGTGCGTCAGTACAGGATGCTTTTCCATGTCAAGGCACTTGCAAACCAGGGGTATGGAAGAAAAGAGATTGCGTCTAAAGCAGGCTTACATCCATTTGTGGCAGGAAAGAACATGGAACAGGCGAAGCGGTTTAAGATGGGACAGCTGCGCCGTGTGATGGAAGAAGGGGCACAGTTGGAGCAGGATGTAAAGACAGGATTACTGACAGACAATCTTGCGGTAGAACTTTTTATTGTAAAACAGTCAGAAAGATAGATGGAGGTAAGAAGTATTGTCAACAATTGATCAGAGTCATATTAGAAATTTTTGTATTATAGCACATATCGATCACGGTAAGTCTACACTGGCGGATCGTATCATTGAGCAGACAGGACTTTTGACTAGCAGAGAAATGCAGTCACAGGTTCTCGATAACATGGATCTGGAGAGAGAGCGTGGAATCACGATCAAAGCACAGGCAGTCCGTACTGTATATCAGGCAGATGACGGAGAAGAGTATATTTTCAACTTGATCGATACACCTGGACACGTCGATTTCAACTATGAGGTATCCCGAAGCCTGGCGGCCTGCGACGGAGCGATTCTTGTTGTTGATGCGGCACAGGGAGTTGAGGCACAGACGCTTGCGAATGTATATCTGGCACTCGATCATGATCTGGACGTTATGCCGGTTATCAACAAGATTGATCTACCAAGCGCAGAGCCGGAGCGTGTAAAAGAAGAGATAGAAGATGTGATCGGAATCGATGCGGAGAATGCACCACTGATTTCTGCTAAGACAGGACTGAATGTACATGAAGTTCTCGAGCAGATCGTACAGCAGATTCCATCACCGGTCGGAGATCCAGATGCACCGCTTCAGGCACTGATCTTTGATTCCAAGTACGATTCTTACAAGGGAGTTATTGTATTCTGCCGTATCAAGGAAGGTACGGTCAAAAAAGGTACACCGATGCTTATGATGGCAACAGGTGCGAAAGCAGAAGTTGTAGAAGTTGGAACTTTTGGAGCGGGACAGTTCATTCCATGTGACGCACTTGAAGCAGGAATGGTAGGATATATCACAGCCAGTCTTAAGAATGTAAAGGATACCCGTGTCGGAGATACGATCACGAATGCAGAGAATCCTTGTGCAGAACCACTTCCGGGATATAAGAAAGTAAATCCAATGGTATATTGCGGACTTTATCCGGCAGACGGAGCAAAGTATCCGGACTTGAGAGATGCACTTGAGAAACTGCAGCTTAATGATGCTGCGCTTCAGTTTGAGGCAGAGACATCGGTAGCACTTGGATTCGGATTCCGTTGTGGATTCTTAGGACTCCTTCATCTGGAGATCATTCAGGAACGTCTGGAAAGAGAGTACAACCTTGATCTTGTTACAACAGCACCGAGTGTTATTTACAAGATCCATAAGACAAACGGTGATGTGATCGATCTGACAAACCCGACAAACATGCCGGATCCTGCAGAGATTGAATATATGGAAGAGCCTATGGTAAAGGCAGAGATCATGGTGACATCCGAGTACATCGGAGCGATCATGGATCTGTGTCAGGAACGCCGTGGAATCTATCAGGGAATGGAATATATTGAAGAGACAAGAGCCGTGTTGACATATCATCTGCCACTCAACGAGATTATTTATGATTTCTTTGATGCATTGAAATCAAGATCCAGAGGATACGCATCTTTTGATTATGAGATGCTTGGTTATGTACGTTCCGAGCTTGTCAAACTTGACATTCTGATCAACAAAGAAGAAGTGGATGCTCTTTCCTTTATTGTATTCGAAGGAAGCGCTTATGAGCGTGGAAGAAAGATGTGTGAGAAGCTGAAAGAAGAGATTCCAAGACAGCTTTTCGAGATTCCGATCCAGGCAGCAGTCGGAAGTAAGATTATTGCGAGAGAGACAGTTAAGGCAATGCGTAAGGACGTTCTTGCGAAATGTTACGGCGGTGATATTTCACGTAAGAAGAAACTGCTTGAAAAGCAGAAAGAAGGAAAGAAGAGAATGCGTCAGGTTGGAAATGTAGAGATTCCACAGAGTGCATTCATGAGTGTCCTGAAGCTGGATGAGAACTAGATAAAAGAAGGAAGGAAAAGATACTGTTTTTATCAAACAGTATCTTTCTGTATTTAAAGATGAAAAAGAGAAATTTAGAATTATATCTCCATATTCCGTTCTGCGTAAGAAAATGTAATTATTGTGATTTTTTTTCAGCAAGTGGAACAGAGGAAGAACAGGAAGCTTATGTCAGTGCTATGGTTCAGGAGATTCAGAGTTATCAGGAATTATCTGGAGAGTATGAAGTTCAGACCATTTTCCTGGGAGGCGGAACACCGTCTCTTCTGACACCGGAACAGATAGAACAGATTTTTGATGCAATTTATCATACATTTTCAGTAAATAAGAATGCAGAGATTACGATGGAAATGAATCCGGGAACGGTTAATATTGAGAAACTTCATGCCATGAAAGCAGCAGGGGTGAACAGACTGAGTATTGGACTTCAGTCGGTACAAAATGAAGAACTGAAAATGCTAGGAAGAATCCATACATTTGAGGAATTCCTTGAGACTTGGAAACTGATAGAACAGGCTGGATTCAAAAACCGGAACATAGACCTCATGTCCGCACTTCCGGGACAGACGATAGAAAGCTACGAAGATACACTTTCAAAAGTTCTGGCACTTGAGCCGGAACATATATCCGCATATAGTCTGATCTTAGAGGAAGGTACTGTATTCTATGACTGGTATGAAAAAGGAAAGTTAGATCGTGGTGCATGGAAACTTCCATCTGAGGAAGAAGAATATGCGATGGGAGAGTTGACGATACTAAGACTCGCAGAAGCCGGAATGCATCGATATGAGATTTCCAATTATGCAAAGCAGGGAAAAGAATGCAGACATAATCTGGGATACTGGGACAGAACGGAATACCTTGGGATTGGAGCAGGGTCCTCCTCATTGATCAAAGGAGAGCGGTTTGATCATATTCGAGATCGGAAAGCATATATTGAAAAGATTAGAAATGGCGAGTCGATTCTTATTGACAGAGAAATTCTTTCCGTGGAATCGCAGATGGAAGAGTTCATGTATCTGGGGTTTCGAAAAGTAGAGGGAGTTTCGAGAACAGATTTTCAGAACTGTTTTGGAAAGAATGTGGATGATGTTTATGGAAAAATTCTTGATAAATTAGAAGAAGAACAATTGCTGGAATTTAGTGGAGATCGAATCAGACTGACGCATCGGGGGATGGATGTCAGCAATTGTGTGCTGGCGGAGTTCTTGTTTTAAAGGCTGAAAACCAAAATTGTGCAAAATCAACCAAAAACAGTCATGAAATTTGTTGATTAGTTTGATTGACTATGAACGAGTTTGAACGTATAATACAAGCATAAAGAAAAACAATGGTCAGAGAGAAGGAGAATGCAAAATGATTTACACAGTAACATTTAATCCGTCATTGGATTACATTGTCTCTGTTGAGGACTTTAAGCTTGGACTTACGAATCGAACGAGTTCAGAGCTGATCCTTCCAGGTGGAAAGGGCATCAATGTTTCTACAGTGCTTGGTAATCTTGGTATCGAGAATACTGCACTTGGATTTTTAGCCGGATTTACCGGAAAAGAGATTGAAAGAAGACTCAAAGAGATGGGAGTTGCATCTGATTTTATTGAGATCAATGAAGGTGTATCTCGAATCAACCTGAAGTTAAAATCAATCGACGGAACAGAGATTAATGGAAGTGGACCGGTGATTTCTCCGGAAGATGTAGAGAAGCTGATGGAGAAGCTTGACAAACTTGGCGAAGGTGATGTTTTATTCCTGGCAGGAAGTATTCCAACTTCTATGCCGGATGACATGTATCAGAAGATTATGGCGAAGCTTGATGGCAAAGGTGTCATGATCGTTGTAGACGCAACGAGAGATCTGCTGTTGAACGTTCTTGAATATCATCCATTTTTAATAAAACCGAACAATCATGAACTTGGAGAGATTTTTGATGTGGAACTTCTGACAAGAGAATCTGTTGTACCATATGCAAAGAAACTGCAGGAAAAAGGAGCAAGAAATGTTCTTGTATCCATGGCAGGAGAAGGTGCCGTTCTTGTAGCAGAAGATGGAAGTGTTTATGATACTCCGGCGCCGAAAGGGGAATTAAAAAACGGTGTTGGAGCAGGAGACTCTATGGTAGCCGGATTTATGGCAGGCTGGATGGAGAAACATGAATACAGACATGCATTCCACATGGGAGTTGCATCAGGAAGTGCAAGTGCATTTTCAGAGAATCTGGCAACAAAAGAGGAGATTGCCGGAGTATATCAACAGGTTGTAAAGGAGGAGCGGTAGTATTTAAACAGATCGGTGGAACAGCATTTGGATTCATGGCTTCAGGTTCTTTTTTAAAAGGAGATACTAAAATGCTTACAGAACAAAGATATCAGATTATATTGGATTTGCTGAAAGAGAAGAAAAGTGTCACAGCGACAGAATTGAAAGAAATCTTAGATACATCAGAGTCTACGGTAAGAAGAGATATTACTGCACTTCATAAAGCCGGAAAGCTTATCAAGGTATTTGGCGGAGCGGTTGCGCTAGAAGATGAAGGCACTGTTTCTGCTTATGAACCGACAGTTGAGCAGAAGAGCGAACTCTATGTGGAAGAGAAAAGGAAAATCGCGCAATATGCGGCAGAACTGATCGAGGAGGAAGACTTTATTTATCTCGATGCAGGAACAACGACAGGTTATATGATTGATGCTCTTGGACATACCAATGCAGTTTTTGTGACAAATGCTGTTTCACATGCACAGAGGCTGGCAGCGAAGGGAATCAAAGTGTTTCTGATCGGCGGAGAACTTAAGAACTCTACAGAGGCAGTGATCGGTGCCCAGGCAATGAAAAATCTGCAGGAATATCATTTTACCAAAGGATTCTTTGGAGCAAATGGAATCACAAAAGCAGAAGGATTCACGACACCGGATGCGAATGAGGCTCTGGTGAAACAAACGGCGATCGAGAGATGCAGGAACAGGTTTGTCCTTGCAGATCATTCAAAATTCGGATCTATCAGTTCAGTGACATTTTCTGCTTTTGCGAATGCAAAGATTCTGACAGATTGCTGTCCGGCAGATTATCAGGAGATGGATTGTGTGATAGGGGTGGAAGAAAGCTCATTAATTTGAGTTCATTTCTTAGTGGGCAAGGTGAAATAAAAATGGATACAAGTACTGAAAAACATAATTTTCCACATTCGAAATTAGAGAAAGAAGAGGATATCTTAGAGCAGTTGTGTATCTGGAAGACACAGAATATCTCATTAGATCTGGAACGAATCTGTCAGCATTTCAGAATGGAGAAAAGAGATATAGTGGTGTGTCTTAAGAGGATGCAAAAGGAAGGATATCTTGAAAAATTAATTGCAGGACAGGAGATACAATTGACAGATTATGGGCTATCTGTAGGAAATGATTGTATTTACCGGCATAATTCAATCAGTCAGATGTTACAGTTTATTGGTGTAAATGAAAAGACGGCAGACCAGGATGCATGTCGGATTGAACACATTGTAACCGATGAATCTACGAGAGCAATCTGCCAGTTTATCAATTATGAAAACATGTACTATGAGAGAAGAATAAGAAATTCAGAACTGACAGACCGTTATGAAAAAGGAAACTATATTTTTTCAATGCAGATGTATAGTCTGGAGCAACGCTGTCCTAGAAAATTAAAGAAGGAATATCATTGTTATTCCAGGAATGTAATTCTTGAAATAACAAAAAAGGGTTATTTTAAATTACAGAAAGTGAGCAGTCTGGGAAACAAAAGATTATGGTATAAGAACTATGATAAACAGTGGGTTTTAGCTGAACAAGGAGCACAAGGAGAACAGATTCCATCCAGAGTCTTTGAATTTATTATAAAGCCGAATGACAGAGTGATTGAGGGAAAACTTCTGATTGCATTTATGCCGGAGAATCAGACAGAACCGGAAGTGTGGGACTGTGGACAACTAGAAGTGGAAATATGGTAGAGGAATTGAGTCATGACCAGAAACCAGACAGTAGAAATTAATCATCTGACAGTATTACAAATTCAGTATCTGACAGAATTGGAACAACTGGAAAAGGGAAGAGGGATAATTGGTGCAGTTGCTGCAAAATGTGGCGTAAAACATCCAACAGTAAGCCGATTCTTTAAAAGTTGTATAGAAAAAGGATATCTGACCGAAAGTCTTGAATTCACGGATAAAGGGAAAAAGATGCTCCGTTGGCATCAGAAAGTCCAAAAAGACGTTAGGGAGTATCTGGAACGCAGTGGGATTACAGAAGGAATCGATGATGTTCTGAAAGGAATGATCGAAAATATTGATTACAGAAGACTGGAAGAACTTACAAAAAGCCATATGCGAATCAATAAAGAAATTCAAATGCAAAAAGAACAGAATCAGATTAGAAACATAGAAGAACTTGTGGAGTATGGCAATCATCCAGTTGTGATTTCTATCCTGCAGACAGATGGAAGTCGTCGATCCATGGCAGAAAATGGATTCGAACCTCTCGGGATTGTGAAACGTAATAAAAGAGGCTGTTATCTCGAATTGACAATCAGAGAAATGCATGCGGTATCTCGGATTAATGGAAAACAGATGAAAGGGCATCTTACCTGTCTGAAATATTTGCAAGGGGATATGTATAAAATTGCAGATGTAAAGAACGGAAGGATAAAAATACCTTTGAATGCATGTGTTTTTCAGAATTTTGACCATGGAACGTTACGTGGAAATCTTTTGATTACTGTGTCCAGTTCGGTTGGAGAAGCACATATGCCAGAGAGTACAGCACGATTGATTTTTAAGCTGTAAGTGTTAAAAATGCGAGAGGTTAACAGATAATAGATTTGATAAATATGTCTTAAAAGAAGTAATGTATGTAAAATCAGGAGCATATAGTACTTCTTTTTTTATGGTATAATGCCGCTGTTTTACAATTTATTAACAAGTAAAAAGAAAAAAATATTGATAAAAATTATCAAATAATATGAAAAATAACGTATTTATAAGGAGATTAGAAAATGAAGATTTCGTACTTAAGGGTACGAAATAAGTGGAAAAATATTGACAATCAGAAAGAGTATAATATATATTTTAACAGGATAATAGTCATGACTAACAACAAATGGAAGAAACTAACCTTGTGTGTTCGGAAATGACCATCATTATCTTATAAATACAGATGAAAATAAGTGATAAAGGAGAGGAGTATGGAGAATAAAACGAGAAAAAATCCTTTAAAAATAGTATGGATTGTGCTTGGATTTCTTTGCCTGGGACTTGGTACGGTAGGAATTGTACTTCCTATCCTGCCAACCGTTCCATTTTATATGGCAACACTGTTTTGCTTTGCAAAGAGTTCCAAGAAGCTGCACGACTGGTTCATAGAAACGAATTTATATAAGAACTATCTGGACAGTTTTGTTCAGAAAAAAGCCATGACAATGGGAACAAAATGCAAGATTATCGGAATGGTAACAGCAGTTATGTTGATTGGTTTTATCTGCATGAAGAATGTACCGATTGGAAGAATCTGTATCGTAGTGGTTTGGGTATGTCATTTGTTATATTTCTTCCTGAAAATTCAAACGATAAAGCCTGGGGAACAGGAACTGGAGGCAGCAGAATAAATGGATTCAATCGAAAAGAAGCGGCAGAAGGAACAGCGCGTTGTGGAAGAAATGATCCGGCTGTACTGCCGGAAGAATCATAAGGAATATGACAAAACGACAGGAAAGATGTGTCCTTCCTGTCAGGAACTTTCGGATTATGCCAGACTCAGAAGCCAGAAATGTCCCTTTATGGAAGAGAAAACATTCTGTGCGAACTGTAAGGTGCATTGCTACAAGCCGGAGATGAGGGAGAAGATTCGGAAGGTTATGCGGTTTTCCGGACCGAGGATGCTTCTGTATCATCCGGCACTTGCAGTGTGGCATTTGATATGCAGTAAAAAAGAATCGAAGAAATAAACAAAAGGATAAGATTTTTATGATTAAAACAAGACTGGTGGGACTTTTATCCCACGCAAAAAAGTATATTGTTTACACCATCCTGTGGCAGTGGGCAGCACTTCTGTCGCAGGTGTTGGCAGTTTTTTCAATCGCAGATTTACTGGAAAAGGTCGTATATCAGAATGTGACAACAACAGTCGTTGAACGAACAGTAATTGCGCTGATTCTGGTAGTGATCATTAGATTCATTTGTGAGAGAATGGGGGCAAGATCATCTTATCTGGCCTGTGTGGATGTGAAGCGTATCCTGCGTGAAAAGATTTATGAAAAGATGTTGAAGCTTGAAGCATCCTATAATGAACAGGTATCTTCTTCAGAGGTGGTTCAGGTATCAACGGAAGGTGTGGAGCAACTGGAAACTTATTTCGGAAAATATCTTCCGCAATTATTTTATAGTCTGATCGCACCGGTGACACTGTTTGTCATTCTCAGCAGAGTGAGCCTGAAAGCCAGTATAATCCTTCTGATCTGCGTACCGCTGATCCCGGTTTCCATTGTGGCAGTACAGAAAATTGCGAAGAAGTTATTGGATAAATACTGGAGCATTTATACTGGTCTTGGAGATTCTTTCCTGGAAAATCTGCAGGGACTGACAACTCTGAAAATTTATCAGGCAGATCAGCAGAAGGCAGACGAGATGGACATGGAATCTCAGAACTTCCGCAGAATCACCATGAAAGTTCTGACCATGCAGCTAAACTCTACTAGCGTGATGGACATTGTGGCATATGGCGGTGCAGCAATTGGTATGGCAGTGGCAGTATCTGAATTTCTGAAAGGAAATATCAGCATTTCCGGAACTTTATGTATAGTTCTTCTGGCAAGTGAATTCTTTCTGCCATTAAGACTTTTGGGATCTTTTTTCCATATTGCAATGAATGGTAT
>ERZ857745.1058-NODE-1058-length-36130-cov-5.653001_pt1 | contig 36130 bp, 26 predicted proteins | sample MGYA00519699_ERZ857745 | MGnify/ENA primary metagenome ERZ857745 (study PRJEB31778, sample SAMEA3449357) | human gut metagenome | biome: human gut; feature: human-associated habitat; material: faeces | place: United Kingdom | collected 2010/2012 ...
TGGCTGGCGACGGCCCGGAAAGATCGGTCGATGCTGACTCCTTCTTTTGGAAGGTATACTCTTTTAATCTGCGGCTGTGGCGGAACTGGCAGACGCGCACGTTTGAGGGGCGTGTGGAGCACTCCATATGGGTTCAAGTCCCATCAGCCGCACCAAAACCGGTATGTTTACGCATATCGGTTTTCTTGTTATATTTTCCTTGTTGCCAAGTAGTGACTTGACATAATTTCAGAATATTCGGTGCAAATATGTGTAATACTCATTTAATTGAATTTAACAGTATCAAATGTTCTTGAAATATTTTATCCGCTGTTCCGGTGTGATTTTATATCATTCCGGCTTTTTTATTGCTTATTTTAACTTGGAAGAGCCTTCGGCAAGTCATGAATGTCAAGAGCTTTTGTGTAATGAATAATAAATATCAGAAAATAATTTTTACAACCGAAATGTGTTGAATGCAAGGTTTGATTGTGGTAAAATACCGGTGTGGTTAAGCTGAATGTGCCCACACACGAAAAATCAGAGAAAAAACAAGCATTTGCGGCATTAATGTGTTTGGTAGGTGTAGATATGAAACTGCAATGTGACATGAATGAATTTCCGAGAGCATTTGAACGCTATGACGTGTTTCCCGACGATAATCATAAAGACGCGGTTTATCACTGGCATACGGGCAATGAATTTCTGTTCGTCGAGAACGGCGCGCTCAGAATGTCGATAGGAAAACGTACATACGATTTGCGCATGGGCGACGGCGCATTTATAAAAAACGGTGATCTGCATACCATGATACCGGGATACGGTCTGAAAGCGGCAACGGTTGTGTCGGCAAGGTTTCCTGCATCTGTATTTGACGGTTTTAAAAAGTTCGATGCCAAGCGCAGCTTTATAGTGAAAACAAGCGCACTCGACGATATCGGAATTTCGGAATACGTAAGCAATGCAAAAAACGGCATTGAAACCGAACTTGCAAATCAGAGTAAATATTCCGATGTGCTTGCAGATAATTATGCTTTGCAGCTTTATCTTCTAATGCTTCGCGCATATGTACCCGCAAATGACATAGGAACCGTAATTTCAGCCGACTATGAGTCTATGTTCGGCGATTTTGACGGCGCTTACCATGCCCCTGAAATTTCTGCACGGACGATGGATAAATTCCGTAAAGCACTTGATTATGTCAATGAGGAATATACCGATCCGGAACTTTCGCTTGCCGTCCTTTCCGATGTGTCAGGACTTTCGGAGGGCTACATTTCCGAGCTTTTTCCGGCAATACTCGGCATACAGTTCAAGCAGTACCTTAATACGCTTCGTGTCGGAAATGCAATAAAGCTTATAAGCGAACGTTCAGAGTCCATAACTCAGGCTGCGTTTAACAGCGGCTTTGAAACCATCAGAAATTTCAATAAAATTTTCAAAAAGCTCAAAGGTGTCGCACCGAGTGAACTGAAAAACGCGGTTTCGGGAAACGCCTGCGGAATTATGACGGGATTTACCGGGCTTTGTCCGGACAGTGACGGTTGGGCGGATATGGTGTTTGTGCAGAACGGGCATCTTTCACCGGCGGCAGATCCTGACAGTCCCGAACGGAAAGTTTTCGGCGCTTTTACCCGAAAGCCCGGCAAAATCTGGACAAGCTTCAATGTCAATATGCTGTTTGCGGCAGGCTCGCGGTACAGAGTTTCGTGCGATGTGTATTTGCTGACGGATACCAATTCCGGCTGCTGCGGAAAAGCTACCGTCGGTGTGAATATGTATTACGGGACGTCGGAAAGTAACCCCGTGCCGCACTCAAAGCAGCTGGGTTTTGCAAAGACGGGAGAATGGGTTCACTGCGAGACCGAGGTAGAGGTGGGAACGGACTATGTTCCCGGCTTGTATGATAAATTCTCTGTCTTTATCGACCCGAGAACAGGATACGGTTTTAATTTTCTTATTAATAATGTGACCTGTGAGAAAATGATACAATAAAGAAGTCCGGCGTGAACCGGACTTTTATTTTGCCTGTTTATGAAATTATGTTCAGGACATCGCGTCAAGCACGTCCGAAACGCTGCAGCTTCGGGATTTTGAATAGAGAGTATACTCATTGTTTCCGCAGACTAATTTTATGTAGCACGCGGCTTTGAGTTTTTCGTCATATCTGTTTTGAGGTATTCGAGTCATGGCACCGGCAAAGTAAATGTTGTCGCCGTTGTTTTTAAAGAATTTGTCAGTGCCGTCAGCTGCCGAGTACGCTGCACCGCTAACGGTGTTCTGCATTCCGAGACGCGGTTCCGTATCGGATAGGGCGCTTTCAAGACCGACGACAAATCCGTATTCCGCCGATGTTACCGCATTGCTGTCCATACGCAGCTCTGCGTTTGTAAAGCCTATAAATCTCAGACCGAACGGTTTTTTTGTACGTATATCGTTTTGTTCGAGAATTGCTGTCGGTTCGGTAATTTCGTTTGCACTGCCGAAATATAGGGTTCTGTAAGCGCCGTTTGATTCGGTGAGTTTTACGAATATGCTGCCGTCAAAGTCTGACGGCAGTTCAATGCTGTTTTCGCTGACGTCTGCTATTTCGCTGCCGAGATACCATGTAAAGCTTTTTTCGCCTTCAAGGTCGGTGATGGCGGTGATCCTGGTTTTTCCGTTTTCGGATGTGCTTTTCATTGCCGAGAGAACGGTGCTTTTCGGTTTTTCCGCAAAGGTAATTTCGCAAAGACCGCGTGAGATCCACTTGTTTTCGGTAAAGCTGCGGCTTCTTACCACAATTCTGCCGCTGTATACTTCAAGTATAAGTCCTTCCGAGCCGATAACTTCATTGCAGTCGTCTGCATTGCCCGGAGTTTTGGGTATGCATACCGTCGCCATGCCGCCGTCGTTCATATATGTCGGCTCCGTGCCGTTTCCGTTCAGTACGGCGGCAAAATCCGTGTCGAGAGAAAAGTGAGTGTGACCCGAGGTGTATATTGCCGATGGGTGCTTTTGCAGTACGGCTTTGATTGCTGCGTCGGAACCGCTGCTTTTAAGCTGAGCGTCCCAGTAGCCGCCGCTAAGCTCTGTTTCGGTCGGCACATGACCGAATACAAACACGGGCTTACCCGAAGTGTCGTTTTCGCAGAGTTTTTTGTCGAGCCATTCAAGCTGCGCGTCTCCGAAGCTGTAATACGGTGCCTCGCCGCGCGGTATTTCAAGGAAAATAAATTCATATCCGTTTATGACAGTGTCGTAATAGCTTACGCCGTCGTCTTTTGTAACCGCATTTTCGTATTTCTGAGCGTTTGCCGCGGTATTTGAATAGTCGATCCAGCTTTTGAGGAATTTGTCCCAGTTGGTGCTGTTGCAGCATACGGGATTCCATTTGCCGCTGTCAGCTATGTCATGATTTCCCTGCACTGCATATACCGGCTTTTCAAAACCTTTCAGGTATTCGGTGAGCAGTTCCCATTGGCTTGTTCCGACATGCAGCAGAGAATCATCGGCAGAGGTTTCGCCGTTGCTGTTGTATGACGAGTCATGATAGTTCATAAAGGCTTTTTCGGAATATGCGCCGTACCACTGTGTAAGGTCGCCGTTGATAACGGTAAAATCGCAGAGGTCGTTTATCTGCCGTCTTGCCGACAAAAGTCTGTCGCTTACCGAATCTGTGCTGCCCCAGCCGCCGATATGAATATCCGAGATGACAGCCGCAGTGAAGATCGGCGATTCTTTGGACTTTGCCTTCTTGCTTTCGGGAATGTCAAAATAAACGCTGAAAGTCTTTTCGCTGTCCGTAATATCAGCCGCAAGCGCGTCGGCACCGTCGGGGATAAGCGTGTCGTAACGTATGGCGTATCCGATGTCGGCTAAAGTTCCCGTAAGAGTTCGGAGCGGCGTATAGTCGGGAAGTGCGGAATATGTATCGCCGTCCTTCTGCGCCCAGTAAAGCTTTACCGAAAGCGCATATTCGGGATTCTGAGAGCCGAAGTTTACCTTTACCGTGCCGTCGGCACTCTGACGTCTGCCGGCGTCAAACGAGTATTCAAGACTTACGAGAGATTCGTCAAGCGCAGTATTTTGAGTTTTTTCGGTCGGGACAAATCTTATAAGATCGATTTCAAAATCGCCGTAGTCGTTCATCGGGTCAAATCTTAAAGTGTTTATGCTGCTGCCCTGCCAGTTGTTGGCTTTGGAAAGATCTATTTTATAATATCTGAAATTGTCGCCGCTTGATATGTCCGCGAATTTCTGCTTTTTTGAATTGGTTTCGGAAGCTGCAAAAGCAGTGCCGGAACTGTTTGTTCCGGAATAGTAAAGCTGCATATCGGCATATCTTGAGTCGAAAGATTTAAGATTGTGTTTCATAATTACTTCAAGCGCGGAGTATGAGTTCGCGTCAATGTCAAGACCTTTTTTTTCAAGACGCGGATTTGCCCATTTGGTTGTCGTGTCCGTAAATTTAAGCGTTCCGTCGCCTATGGTGTAGTAGGAGGACGCCGGAAGGCTCCAGCCGCAGAGATTTTTTGCAAGATCCGACGGATCTTTGTCAAAGTCAAGAGTCAGTGCGTCGTCCGTGCCTTTCGGAACAAACATAAAATAGTCTATTGAAAAGCTGCCCTCGCAGTTTACGGGATCAAGGTATATTTTTGAGATTTTTGCGTTTTTCAGAAAATCCTTGTCGAGAGAAACCGAGTGTACCGCAAAGCCGTCGCCGCTCGAAAGTCCGATAGCTGTCTTTACCGAGTTTGCTTCGGAAAGCTTTATTGATGTGCCGTCGGTCTTTGTGCCGACAAAAAAGCACTGGAACTCCGGAGCTTTTGAATCTTCGCGTTCCGTAAGATCGTATTTCATTCTTATGCGCAGTTCGGAGTAGTCGTTCATGTTCAGATCCACATTAAAACCGAGTCTCGGATCGTTGTTTTTGCATACGGCGGTGTATATGCCGTCGTTTACGGAAGAGGTTACGTTTGTGTCTGAAAATTTTGAATCGTCGTCAAAGCCCCAGAAAAATATTTCCGCCGCATATGAGTACAGCCCGAGGGCAAACAGCAGTACGAAAACCGACGAAATCGCGCCAATAATTCTTTTCATAGCTTTTTCTCCTTTTTTATTATTGTGTAACTCAATTATATTTGCGCAAATGTTTCATTGCAAGAATGGGCAATGCGCATATATGGAACTTTTTTCGGATTTTGCGCAGAGGCAGAAAAAATAATGGCGCAAATATGACTTTTCGTTCTTTCGGCGGCAATTTACGTAAAAAAATTTTTACCGTCTTTGCAAACGTATTGAAAGCGGCGCAGAATTGTGGTAAAATATCAGTGTATTCGTTAAACTGTGGGCAGTTTTGCCTGTTTGCACACTTAAAAATGTAACAAAACAGGCATTTGCGGCATTAACTTACAAATACATATAAAAACGGAGGGATAGATTTGAAAAACGACCTCAGACCGGAGATGAATAAGAAATACAACACGATAGCGGCATATGCTCTCGGCGTAAGCGCAATTATTATAATATTTATAATGATGTTTGTGTATTCCGTACCTCTCGGCGCGTGGTGTTCAAAACTCATGGGCATACTTTCGCCGTTCTTCTGGGGATTTGCCTTTGCGTACATATTTTGCCCGGTGTGCAATTACTTTGACGGCAAATTTTCAAAGGCAAAGCTCGGTTTCTGGAAACGGCACGGCGGAATGATAGTCACGTACATTATCTTTCTGCTCTGCATAACGCTGTTTTTCTACATAATGATACCGCAGATAGTTCTGAGCTTTAACAGCTTTGTAGACACGTACAAGGACTACGGCAAGCACCTGACAAAGCTTTTCAGGCCTGCGTCGGACGAACTCAAATTTATACCTCCCGAAATAATGTCAAAGCTCCAGGGAATGTTAACGGATCTTCTCGGCAAGACGACGGAGCTTGTAACGCAGTATTCCCCTATAGTAATTGCACGCGTTTCGTCGTTTGCAATGGGACTGTGGAAGATAGTCCTCGGATTTATAATTTCGATTTACATGGTAGCCGAAAGAAAGACTTTTGCACGCCAGATAAAGAAACTGCTTTACTCGGTATTCTCCAGAAAGCACGCAGACAGAATAATTTTCCACACGCTCGAGGCTCACTCGTATTTCGGCGGATTTATCGGCGGAAAGCTGCTTGATTCGCTTATAATCGGACTGCTTTGCTTTGCAGGGCTTGCGATACTCAAAATGCCGTACACTCCGCTTGTCAGCCTTGTTGTCGGCGTGACAAACGTAATACCATATTTCGGGCCGTTTCTCGGAGCAATTCCGTCGTTTATCATAATTTTCTTCAACGATCCGATAAAAGCGCTGTGGTTTGCGCTGTTCATACTCGTGCTTCAGCAGATAGACGGAAACTTCATAGGCCCGAAGATACTCAAGCAGGCAGTGGGAGTTTCGTCGTTCTGGGTCATCTTCTCGCTGCTTATAATGGGCGGACTGTTCGGCGTTGTCGGCATGGTTATAGCCGTTCCGCTGTTCGCGCTTATTCACGCGGAGGTTTCGAGAACCGTAAATTCGGTAATTACAAAAAAGCTCTCGCGCGGTGAGATAGATCCGTCCGCCGCGGGTGTGTGTAAGCCGGTGCAGGACTCCGGACAGAGTGCCGGACAGGGTGCGGCACAGGACATCAAAAACGATAACGATAACGAAAAATAAAACTTATATACATAAGGAGTGTTGATATATGTTTGAAACGCTGGCAAACGCGTATTGTCTCGGAATTATACCCCAATATATAATGCAGAATGTGTCGGGAGGCTTTGCGACGGCTTTCTTTATCGCGGGCGGACTGCTTTGCGCGCTGATAGGATACTTTTTCGGCTCGTTCAATTTCGCGCTTATACTTTCAAAGAAGATGTATAACGAAGATATAAGAAATTACGGCAGCAAAAATGCCGGAACCACAAACATGATGCGTACCTACGGCAAAAAGGCGGCGCTTCTCACGATACTCGGCGATATACTCAAAGCTGTTGCAGCCGTCGCGATAGGCTGCTTTGCGATGGGAATAAATTTCGGCGGCTATCTTACCGGACTTTTCTGCGTGATAGGTCATGTTTTTCCGGCATATTACGGCTTTAAAGGCGGTAAAGGCGTTGCGACTGCGGCTGCGGTCATACTCATGCTCAATCCCTTTGTGTTCCTCTGCGTAATAGGCGTGTTTGTCATTACGGTGCTGCTTTCGAGATATGTTTCGCTCGGATCTGTGCTTGCGGCTGCGGTATTTCCGCTGCTTACGTACACGACGCTGTTTTCACCCGAAAACACTCTTCCGCACAGAGGATTTGCGTTTCTGTTTTCTTTTGTAATGGCGGTCATAGTTATTGTAAGGCACAAGGAAAACCTTTCAAGGCTTGCGCACGGCACGGAATCGAAATTTTCGTTTAAAAGGAGCAAAAAACCGACATCTGAAGATAAAAAATAACCCGCTTTAACGGAGGAAAAAACTATGGAAAGAATGGCAAAAGATTTCGGAGAATTAAAATTCTTCTGCGATTTCGGCGTAAATGCCGAATATAACAAACAGACCGACGACGACGGCACTGTAAGACACAATATAAGACTTTCATGGAAAAAGGGCGACGTAAAACCCGAATACCGTTTTACGGCAAGATTTTCGCTTGAAATGATGTCGGGAAAATATCTCTGGTATCCGTGCTCCGGTATGAACAAGAATATGGCGACGATATGGAGAAACGAAGGACGCTTTTCAACAACGCTTGCAACGGCTTGTCCCGCAGTCTGCGTGCTTGACGACGGAGGAAATGCAGTACATACCGTCTGGGCAAGCGAAATAAGCAGAAGAATAAACATAAATTCAGGTTCGGAAGAGGAAATAGACGGAAGATTTACCTTTGAAGTTTCGGTGCAGTTTTCCGAACTCATGACGCTTGAGGATTACAGTATAACAATAAGCGAAAATTCCGTAAAGCGCCCGTTTGGCGACAGTCTTGACGCGGTAAGGCTCGACTGGGAAAAGTCCCGCGGCATAGAGCCCCTTGAAGTGCCGGAGATCGCGAGAATGCCCATGTACTCGACATGGTACTCGTATCATCAGGACATAAACGACAAAAACGTAGAGCATGAGTGCAAAAACGCCGCGGCTCTCGGCATGGATTCGGTTATAGTGGACGACGGCTGGCAGCTTGTCGGAAATATGAGGGGGTATGCGTATACGGGAGATTGGAACGTATCGGAGGAAAAATTCCCGGACTTTGCAAAACACGTCGAAAACGTGCATAAGCTCGGAATGAAATATATACTCTGGTTCGGCGTGCCGTTTGCAGGATATAATTCGGAGCTTTTCAAAAAGTTTTCGGACAAGGTTCTCTGTATGCGCGACGACCTGAAAGCGGCAATTCTCGATCCGAGATACAAAGAGGTCAGAAAGTGCATTACCGACAAGTACGTTTACTTTGCAGAGAATTATAAGCTTGACGGTTTCAAGCTCGACTTTATAGATTCGTTCTGCTCGTTCCCCGAAACGCCTTTCAAAGAGGGCATGGACATTGCAAACGTAAGCGACGCGCTTGAAAACCTCATGACGGGAGTAAAAGACGCGCTGCAAAGCATAAACCCCGACGTAATGATAGAGTTCAGACAGAGCTATACCGGCCCCGTTATACGCAGATTCGGAAATATGCTCCGCGTTGCCGACTGTCCGCACGACGGCGTTACAAACAGAGTGGGCATTGCCGACATAAGAGTAATTTCGGGACAGAGCGCGGTTCACTCCGATATGATAATGTGGGATAAGCACTGCGGCGTAAAGGACGCGGCATGGCAGATACTCAACTCGATCTTCGGCGTGATACAGTATTCAATGCGCATTGACGATCTTCCCGCCGACCACAAAGCCATGAGCAAATTCTGGCTGAAATTCGCAAGAGACAACGCAAAGACTCTCCAGTGCGGAAAGTTTGAGGCTCATGAGCCGCAGTATGCTTATCCGGTAATACGTTCGTATGATGAGAACAACAGCGTCACCGCGGTCTATTCAAAGAACAAAATCATTGATACAAAGATTTCCGGCAGCGTAAAGCTTATAAACGCTTCTCCCGACGCAAGGCTTGTGCTGAATATTGAAAACGCAGCCATGGGCGAGATGAAGATATACGACTGCACGGGAAAACTTGTGCGCGACATTACCGAGAAATTTCTGCCGGGAATAAAAACAATAGACGTGCCGGTCTGCGGACTTGTAAGCATTGACGCGGCAAAGGCATAAAAAGCATATACGCATATACATTTCGCGAAAGGAACACAAAAATATGAGACACATCGAAACAAAATGCATTCAGTCGGGATACACACCGAAAAACGGCGAACCGAGAGTATTGCCGATAGTCCAGAGCACGACATATAAGTACGAGTCGAGCGAGCTTATGGGAAAGCTTTTCGACCTTGAGGCGTCGGGATATTTCTATACGCGCCTTGCAAATCCCACAAACGACGCGGTTGCCGCAAAGATATGCGACCTTGAGGGCGGAGTTGCCGCAATGCTCACAAGTTCCGGACAGGCGGCGAATTTCTACGCCGTGTTCAATATCTGCTCTGCCGGCGACCATGTTGTGTGCTGTTCGGCAATCTACGGCGGAACTTTCAACCTTTTCAACGTAACAATGAGAAAGATGGGCATAGATTTTACCTTCGTTTCTCCGGACGCCTCCGACGACGAGCTTAACGCCGCATTCAAGCCCAACACCAAGGCGCTGTTTGCCGAGAGCATTTCAAACCCGTCGCTCAACATAATCGACTTTGAACAGTTCGCAAAGGCGGCTCACAGCCACGGCGTTCCTTTTATCGTTGACAATACTTTCCCGACGCCGATAAACTGCAGACCGTTTGAGTTCGGCGCGGATATAGTAACGCACTCTACGACAAAGTATATGGACGGCCATGCGACAAGCGTCGGCGGCTGCATAGTTGACAGCGGCAATTTCGACTGGGAAAAGTATCCCGAAAAGTTTGCCTGCCTGACTACTCCCGACGAGTCGTATCACGGAATAATCTATACCGAAAAATTCGGCAAAGGCGCATATATGACAAAGGCTCTCGCACAGGTCATGAGAGATCTCGGCTCCATTCCCGCGCCGCAGAATTCTTTTCTTCTCAATATCGGACTCGAAACGCTTGCTCTCAGAGTCGAACGCCATTGCGAAAACGCGCTTAAAGTCGCGCAGTTTCTGAAAAACCACCCCAAGGTTTCGTGGATAACATATCCGTCCCTGCCGTCGGATAAATATTACGGGAGGGCAAAGAAATATATGCCGAACGGAACCTGCGGAGTAATAGCTTTCGGTGTAAAGGGAGGCAGAGAGGCTGCGACAAAGTTCATGGATTCGCTTAAGCTTGCCGCGATAGTAACCCACGTTGCCGACGCACGCACCTGTATTCTTCACCCTGCAAGCACGACCCACCGTCAGCTTACCGACGAACAGCTCACGGCTGCCGGAACAAGCCCCGATCTTCTCAGACTTTCCGTCGGAATCGAACACGCCGACGATATTATAGAAGATCTCGGCGCGGCGCTTGATCTGATTTAAAATATTTCACGAAAGGCGGAATAAAAATGCTTGAAAACAATAACGGCGAAATGTTTTGCCCCAACGACGAATGGCGCGTAAAGATCAAGAGAAGAACGCATATGCTCAATCAGAAATACAACAGCCTTACCGAGTATCAGCCCGAGGCGCGTGGGGAAATAATCCGCGAAATACTCGGAGAAGTGGGAGAGAACGTCTATTTCCAAGGCCCTATCACTTTCCACTACGGAAAGCATACAAAAGTCGGAAACAATACCTTTTTCAACTTTAATTTTACGTGCCAGGACGATACCGAGGTCACTATCGGCGACAACTGCGATTTCGGTCCCAACGTGACCATAGCTACTCCCCTGCACCCGATGCTTGCGGACGAGAGAAAAGAGCTTATGTGCCCCGACGGCGTCGCAAGACGTCTGTGCTACGCAAAACCCGTCCATGTCGGCAACCGCTGCTGGATATGCGCCAACGTAACCATTCTTCCCGGCGTTACCATAGGCGACGGCTGCGTAATAGGCGCGGGAAGCGTCGTCACACGTTCGATACCCGCAAACAGCTTTGCCGCAGGAAACCCCTGCCGCGTTATCCGCACTCTTACCGACGCCGATTCCATGGCTGACAAACCCGAAATTCTCGGCGACTGCAAGGTAATAGAGCGCTGACATTATAATATAAGCGCATTTCCGGAGGAACGATGGTTTTTGTCCTCCTGTCTTTGCTTTTTTTGGCACAAAACGGCATAAACGCGCGGTGTTGTTTGAATTTTCTTTGAATTTTTGCGGTTTTTTGAAAAATTGCTTGACAAAGATGCGCGTTTGTGATAGAATTATCCTACCTCTGTTGGAGAGTTTTTTTGTTGTGCCCTTTTTTGAGCATACATGAACTCCATGTCGAGGGAGGTAAAACATTTATATTTACCGGGAGGTGTACAAAATGAGAGTGAAAATCACACTCGTTTGCTCAGAATGCAAACAAAGAAATTACGACACTACCAAGAATAAAAAGAACGATCCGGATCGTCTTGAGTTCAAGAAGTATTGCCGTTTCTGCCGTAAGCATACCCTGCACAGGGAATCCAAGTAAGGTAAAGGCTGAAAGGAGGAAAAACGATGGCAGAGGAAACAACAAAGAAGTCCGGAAGAATTTCAAAGTTTTTCAAGGACTACAAGAGCGAATTCAAAAAGATAGTATGGCCCGAATGGAATGACACTCTTCGTCAGAGCGGAGTTGTAATTGCGGCGATCGTAATCGTCGGCGCGGTTATATTCTGTCTCGACACGGCATTCTCCACGCTGCTCACAAAGCTCGGCGAGCTTGTATGACATTAAAAGCGTAAAGGAGTAATATTATGTCTAACGAAGCACAGGCACTCTGGTATGTGGTTCATACTTACTCCGGCTATGAAAACAAAGTCGCCGAAAACATAAAGCGAATGGTTGAAAGCAGAAATCTCGGAGATCTTATCTTTGAAACCAGAATACCTACGGAAATCGTAGTCGACACCCAAGAAGAGGCTGACGACTATCTCGATCCTGCCGAAGACGACGGGGAAGAGGTTTCCGAAGACGATTATTTTGACGGCGAAGACGAGGACGACGAGTCCGGAGAAGCAAAGAAACGCAGAAAAAAGACCAAAGAGAAAAAGCCGACGGAGCATAAGATGTTCCCGAGCTATGTTCTCGTAAAAATGATCATGAACGACGAAAGCTGGCACGTTGTAAGAAACATACGTGGCGTTACGGGTTTCGTAGGGCCCGGATCAAAGCCGGTTCCGCTGACAGATGACGAGGTTTCGGCACTCGGCGTAGACGTTCGCGTGCGCAAGCCCGAATATACGGTAGGCGACAGCGTAATTGTCGTTGCCGGATTTCTTGCAGGCTCTATCGCAACCGTAAAGGAGATAGACGAAGCCGCAGGAAGAATCAAGGTCGCAGCACTTATCAACGGCAAGGAAACAAACGTTGATATGAGCGCGTCGGAAGTTGAACCGCTCAAAGACTGATTCAAGAAAATCAAAACTATCGCACTTTGCACGCAAAACGCCGCATCTGTGTAATTGCCGCACAGCGGTGAATATGTTGACTATGCGTGCATGAGATGCCGATTATGAAAAATAACCGGCGTCGGTGGGAGGGACAAGTTCCCGAAATTCTTTTTTACCACATTTGGAGGTGTAAACAAAATGGCAAAGAAAATAACAGGTTATATCAAGCTTCAGATCCCCGCAGGAAAGGCTCTTCCCGCACCGCCCGTAGGTCCGGCTCTCGGTCAGCACGGCGTTAACATCGCGGGCTTCTGTAAAGAGTTCAACGAAAGAACAAAGGCAGATATGGGACTTATAATCCCCGTAATCATCACCGTTTACGCAGACCGTTCTTTCACATTCGTTACCAAGACTCCTCCCGCAGCTGTTCTTATAAAGAAGGCTTGCGGCATTGAAACCGCTTCGGGCGAACCCAACAAGACCAAGGTTGCGTCCATAACCAAGGAGCAGGTTAAGAAAATCGCCGAAACCAAGATGCCCGACCTCAACGCCGCTTCCATCGAGGCTGCAATGAGCATGATTGCAGGTACTGCCCGCAGCATGGGTATCACTGTGGTTGACTAAGGGAGGTACAGGAAATGAATAAGGGTAAGAAGTATCAGGAGAGCGCAAAGCTCATAGATAAAACAAAGCTTTATGACACCGCAGAGGCTCTTGACATGGTTTGCAAGACCTCAAAGGCAAAGTTCGACGAAACCGTTGAAGTACACATCAAGCTCGGCGTTGACTCCCGTCACGCAGACCAGCAGGTAAGAGGCGCGGTTGTACTTCCTCACGGAACAGGTAAGACCGTCCGCACACTCGTTTTTGCCAAGGGCGATCACGCTAAGGAAGCAGAAGCTGCAGGCGCAGATTTCGTAGGCGCTGAAGAACTCGTAGCAAAGATCACCGGTGAAAACTGGTTCGATTACGACGTAGTTATCGCAACTCCCGACATGATGGGCGTTATCGGTAGACTCGGTAAGGTTCTCGGTCCTAAGGGACTCATGCCTAACCCTAAGGCAGGTACCGTAACAATGGACGTTGCCAAGGCTGTCAACGATGCTAAGGCAGGTAAGATTGAATACCGTCTTGACAAGCAGAACATCATTCACTGCCCGGTAGGCAAGGCATCTTTCGGCGCTGAAAAGCTCGCTGAAAACTTTGACACACTCCTCGGAGCTGTTGTTAAGGCTAAGCCGGCTGCTGCTAAGGGTCAGTACATCAAGACCTGTGCCGTTGCATCGACAATGGGCCCCGGTATCAGAGTTAATACCGCAAAGTACCTTTAATTAAAGGCTTATATCAGAAAAGATACATTCCCGGTCGGCGACGGCCGGGTTTTTCTGACTTAAAAAGACGCGGTTTGCGGTAAAATTTGTTGCAATAATGCTGCCGAAAGGAGTGCATGGCTGTTGAACGGATATGTTACGGTGCTTAAAGAATATGCGGAAGACGAGTTCACCGAAAAAAAGTCGGTTTTTATCTCATACGTAAAACGCGTAGATGACGAGGACGGCGCAAAGCGCTTTATCTCGGAAATAAAGCAAAAGCATAAGGACGCGACGCATAACGTCTATGCGTATATACTTAAAGACACCGGAATAGCGCGGTTTTCGGACGACGGAGAACCGTCCGGCACTGCCGGTATGCCTGTGCTTGAGGTCATCAAACGGGAGGGACTCACGGGCGTGTGCGTCGTCGTGACGAGATATTTCGGCGGTATACTGCTGGGCGCAGGAGGACTTGTAAGAGCCTACGCAAAAGCCGCAAAGCTCGGAATTGACAAAGCCGGCACGGCAAGATTTACCGAACATACAAAATTCAGCGTTAATTTAAGTTACAGCGAATATCAGAAACTGTCCAACGACGTCAGCAAATACGGCTGTACCGTAATCGACACCGAATATGCGCAGGATGTGGGCGTTACGCTTTCGTGCAGCGAGGAAAATCTCGAAAAGTTCAAAGCCTATGCCGCCGATATTACCGCAGGCAAGGCAAAAATACAAATTCTCGGCAAAATATTCGCGCCCGAAACTTAAATTGCGGCACGATTTGCATATAAAAGCAAGTTTTGCCCCGAAACGGAGAAAATTATGGTTGTTTTAATATCCGGAGCGTCGCACACGGGTAAAACCGTGCTTGCGCAGAGGCTGCTCGAAAAGTATAAGATGCCGTATTTGTCGATAGATCATCTTAAAATGGGACTTATCCGCGCAGGATACACACATCTTACACCCGAAAGCAGCGACGCGGAGCTTACGGCGTATCTCTGGCCCGTGGTGCGCGAAATGATAAAGACCGCGATTGAAAATAAGCAGAACCTTATTGCCGAAGGCTGTTATATTCCGTTTGACCTGAAAAAGGAGTTCGATGCGGAATATCTGAAAGACATTAAGAGCGTCTGCCTTGTAATGAGCGGAGATTATATAAAAAATCACTTTGACGATATAAAAAAGTATGCGTCGGCAGTTGAAAACCGCCTTGACGACAGTTACTGCACCATGGAAAGCGTACTTCGCGACAATGCCGAAACGCTCGAAAACTGCAAAAAGTACGGCACGGAATATCTGCTTATCGACGGGGAATATAAGGTTGATTTTGATATTTAATAAAAGAAAAATCCTCTGTATGACAGACTTTATCATGCAGAGGAAAATTTTTTGTATATGCGCGCGGTGTTTGCCGCGTTTTTTATTTATGCAAACAGCAGATAATCGCTGACCTTGTAAATATCGCCCGCGCCCATGGTTATTATCATATCGTCGGGCTGCGCGTTGTTCTGGATATATGCCGCGATTTCGGAAAAACTGTCCATGCACTCGGCGTTCGGAATAAGTTCGGCAAGGTCGGCGGAGCTTATGTTGAAGATGTCCTTTTCGCGTGCAGGATAAATCTTTGCGCAGATTACCTTGTCGCAGTCGGAGAGGGCGGACGCAAAGTTGCCCAAAAGCGCCTTGGTGCGCGAGTATGTATGCGGTTGGAAAACGCAGATAACTCTGCCTTTTGCGACTTTTTTGGCAGCGCTGAGCGTTGCGCGTATCTCGTCGGGGTGGTGCGCATAGTCGTCTATTACAAGCGCGCCGCAGGGCAGTGTGCCTATTCTCTCAAATCTGCGCTTTACGCCCGTAAATTCGCACAGACCTTTCTGTATAGCCTTTATATCAATTCCGCAGACGTGCGCCGCAAGTGCCGCCGCAACGGCGTTTGACACGTTGTGAAGTCCCGGAACGCAGAGTTCGGCTTTAAAAAGAAAACCCTGCTCTTTTGAAAAAAGGTCGAATTTAGCAAAACCCGTCGAAAGGTCGATGTTCTGCGCGTAAAAGTCGGCATTTTTGTTTTCGATTGAAAAATATCTGACGTCGGCATTAGACAATTCGGCAGCTTTGACCGCGTTTTTGTTGTCGAGGTTTACAACGCCGATATTTACTCCTCCGCTGCCGGGAATGTTGAGATATGTTGTAAAGGAATCAATAACCGCGTCGAGATTTTTAAAGAAATCCACGTGGTCAAGCTCGCAGTTGAGCACGACTTTGACGGTCGGGTGCATATGGTGGTACGAATTCTTGTATTCGCAGGCTTCAAACGCCGCAATATCGCCGCCGCCGACTCTGTACATACCTCCGAGAGCCGGGAGAGCCGCGCCTGCAAGAATCGTCGCGTCGCTGTCTGATTCAAGCAAAATCTGCGCCAAGAATCCGGTCGTTGTGGACTTGCCGTGAGTTCCGGCAACGCCGATCGACATACGGTATCCGCCCGTTACCATGCCTAAAAGTTCGGCACGCGACAAAATGCGCTTGTTCTGCGCAATTGCAGCCTTATAAACGGGATCGTCCTCGGATATTGCTGCGGTGAAAACAACGGTGTCGCAGCCGGAAAGATCGGCGTCGGACGCGGTGTAGTCTATGTGAACGCCGTTCTGCTCAAGCATATCGGTGATTTCGGAATGTTTGAAATCGTAACCCGAAACGCTTTTTCCGAGACTTTTGAGTATAAGCGCAAGCGACGACATACTTACGCCGCCTATGCCTATAAAGTAGACGTTCTTAATTGTGGAAAGATTGTTATTATCCGGCATTGTCAAAGCCGCCTTTCGTTTAATGAGTTGTTTTTTGAATAAAAATGCCGTATACGGCAGATACTACCGACGTTAGAATTTATTTTTCTGCGAAGGAGTATTGCTGCTATGGAAATTACAAGCGTAAAAATAAGAAAGACTTTCGATAATGAGCCGCTTAAAGCCGTTATGTCCGTGACTTTCGACGATTGCCTTGCCGTACATGACGTTAAAATTATCAATGCCGGCGGCAGATATTTCGTTGTTATGCCCAGCCGTAAAAACGGCGCCGGCGAGTTTAAAGATACCGTTCACCCTATCAATTCCGATTTCAGAAAAAAACTTGAAACTCAGCTTATACAGTACTATCTGGAGGAGCAAAGCTGAGGTCTGTTTGGGGCGGAAACAGATTATTCACTTCCACTTGCAACTTTCTACACTCACTTTTCGGAATCGAAAAAGTCCCCTTCGAGGATAAATGACAAAAGATTTTCGCGGCTCAAACGCCGCCGCGAAAGCGTGGCTCTATCTCCACAAATCAAATTATTGTCGGTAAAACTGCCGCAAGCCTCCAAAATCCTAAATCTTCGCTCGCAGACGCTCCGCGCTGCTCGATAATGGGGTTTTGTACAAAGTTCCGGTTTTATCGGTAAAAGTGTTACTTTTAATATAATCCAACAGTCAACAGGACACGCTTTTCTGCCCAGCTCGCTTACGCGAGATGACTTTTACTAATATTAGTTTTATGTTTAGTAGGATAAAAGTGCGATATTGCTCTCAACTGCACTCGCGGTGACGTGACATGGCACAGTCATTTAAATTATGTCAATCAACCATTACTCAGAAACCAACCCCATCGAGCAGTGCGAAGCATCTGCGAGCGATTTCGCATCACAGTTTTGTGGACAGCGCAAAACGAGGATTTTTGAGCTTTCGGAGGCGTAGTTTGCTTCGGTGCGCGTTTACACTCTTTAGAGTGAAATCCTCCACGTAGCCACGCTTTCACGGCGGCGTTTGAGCCGCGAAAATCTTTTGTCATTTATCCTCGAAGGGGACTTTTTCGATTCCGAAAAGTGAGTGTAGAAGGTTGCACATGGCAGTGAATTATCTTTTTTCGCCCAACCCAAGTTAACCCAAGTTAACCCGAGTTTCATGTTTTCTCAAAGCATAAAAAAACCCTGCGGTGCAAAGCAAGATCACACACCGGAAGATCGAATCAATGTCCATACACGTCCTTTGCCGATTTTGCTCAGCCCAGGTTTGCTTACGGCACATCACCCGTATCACTTAATGCTGCTCGGTTCCCCGCCTGACATGGTTCATGAGGAGTAATTGCGCAAGGCCCGAACCTCAACACAAAACCGACACGACAGGCTGAAAGAACACAGACCCTCAAGTCCGGAATCTATCCCTGCTTCAGCGGATTTCAGGTTCAGGACGCCGCTACTGCCCCGACTGGTGTGACCTTGCTTCATACCGCAAGAGTCATTGTACGCTTATTATGCCCTTGTAAAGGAAAGTATATCATATATTTATGCAAAAATCAAGAGGGCAACTACATATAAATAACGGAATTTTGCAAAAATATTGTAAATTGCCCTCGTGAATTGTATTTTTATGTACCGTACCTGGGTTTATTGCTGTTCGGCGGCGTTCTCATCGGTTGCCGCAGCGTCTTTGGCTGCCGTTGTTTCGGTAATTTTGCACGCCTTTTCTTTCTCAAGAAACAGGACAAATGCGCCGACTCCGAGAGGAACGGCAATTATGCCGCATATCACCGAAAGTACGGGTATGAGAGAAATGATCTTGTAAATTGCAAGTCCGAGCGCAAGCTCAAAGTAGTAACAGGGTTTAAGCCTGAAAGCGCGTCTTAAAATAAGCGAACCTATGATAAATCCGAATATCACAGGAGAGGCTGTAATTGCCGCGGCGTACAGGAATAAGACTAACAGTGCCGTGCGCAGTCCCACGACGGTGATCATGAGAATTACCGAGGCAAGCGGAACGCATATAAGTACTGCAAGGCCTATTCCGAAAGCCTTTGCGTATTTTGAGAACGGAGCCGATGTATATTTTGCGTCAACTTTGTTCCATACAGGCGTGAGCCAAAGGAGAATGTATGCGACAAGCAAAAGTCCGATAAATCCGAAAGCTGCACCTTTGAGATCTGACAGTATGCCGTCGGCGGTGATACCGTTATCTTTTTCTGTTTCATCAGTGTCTTGCGTGTATGTCGGGTCGGTTACAAGTGCGTCGGAAAGCACGAAAGCGGGCGCGTTTATCTTTGCGTCGGCATTGTAGTGGAGCTGTCCCGAAATGTCCGCCGTGTTTGAAATTGTAATTTCTTCGGCGCTTAAATAAAGGTTTTTGCCTATCTTGCCATCAATCATAACGCTGTTTGCGGCTATGTACGCGTTTCCGGCACAGTTTCCGGTTATTGTAACGGCGTTGCCCGAGGCAAATACGTCGCGTCCGACGTTTCCCGAAATGTTGACAGAATTTCCTGCGGCAAAAACGTCTTTTTCATAATCTCCCGAAAGATTTACGCTGTAACCTGCAAGAAGTGCGTGTTCGCCGGATCCGCCCGCGGTTACATTGTAGCCTGCCGCAAAGAGTATGCCGTTTACGTCGGCTGAACTGCCTGAGTTCTGACCTGCCGAAAAAGCAGAGCCGTCAACGTCTTCCGAAATCATTTCTCCCGCAAAGCCGCCTTGGGCAAATGCGGTAAATGCAAGCGTAAACATGAGAAGTATTGCTAAAACAAGTCGTTTTTTCTTCATTGTAACATTCTCCTTATGAAAAATATTTTGCTTACGCCGCTATTATATAACATAGTTCACATCTTGTCAACTTTTTGTACGGAATTTAATATATTATTTCGTCGGCGAGGAGCATTTGAGTGTACAGGGCAAAGAAAAAAGAGCAGTACGCTTAAAAATACTGCTCCGTCGGGCTGCATTGAAACGTGTATTGCCGTCAGCCAAGCTCCGAAAAATCTATTTTCTTATCCCTGAAATAATACTCCCTGTCGTGTTCGCCTATTTCGCGGATAACTCTGCACGGATTGCCGTATGCCACGCAGTTTGACGGAATATCGCGCGTTACGACGCTGCCTGCGCCTATAACCGTGTTGTCGCCTATTGTAACTCCCGGCATTATCAGCGCGCCCGCGCCTATCCAGCAGTTTCTGCCGATATGAACGGAGAAATTGTACTGATAAGCCTTTTCGCGAAGTTCGGGAAGAATGGGGTGTCCTGCCGTTGCGACAACGACGTTGGGTGCGAACATTGTATAATCTCCGACGTAGATGTGCGTATCGTCAACAAGAGTAAGACCGAAGTTCGCATAGACGTTTTTTCCGAAGTGTACGTGTTTTCCGCCCCAGTTTGCGTGAAGCGGAGGTTCTATATAGCAGTCCTCGCCTATCTCGGCAAACATCTCTTTTAACATTTCGGTGCGTTTTGCCGACTCTGTCGGGCGCGTCGCGTTGAAATCGTAGAGTTTGTCAAGGCATTTTTCCTGTTGTGCGGCTATCTGCTTGTCGGACGGGTTGTATATTTTTCCGGAATGCATTTTTTCTGCGTCTGTCATGATTATTTTCCTTTCTTTTGGGTTTTGCGCTTTGTATATACTTTGATTATATCACCGAAAAACCGTTTTTTCAAGGCGAGCCGGTGTAAACAAAGCATAAATAAAAGGGAAAGGGACGGCGAGAAACCGTCCCCCTCAAAAAAGAGAGTGTATGATGAATGAAATCCATCAACAAAAGTTAATTAAAGCTTGTAGAAATTGATACTGTCAACAACATATGTATCTTCAAGCTCGGCAAGGTCAAATCTTATACCTGTGACTTTGCCTTTCCACTTCTCGTTGTTCTTTAAGTCGAATACGATAAGCGAATAGCCGTCCTTGTCAACTCCGAGAGTCTTGTAAGAGCAGGTTGCCTTGTAGTCTGCGCTGTAAGCGTCCATGCCTTCAACTTTGAAGAAGAACGTCGCGGTTGCTGCCGTTGTGTCGGGAAGCTTTGCCCTTACGGTTATGGTGTTGAATTTCGACGCTTCGTTGAGAACGTCGGGAACGGACTGGAACTGTATTTGAGGATCTTTTTTTCCGGGATTTGAAACCATGGTTACGGTCTTTGCCTTATCGTCGTAGGTTATTGAAACGTTATGGAAGCCTATGGCGTCAACCTGTGCTTTAGCAGAGAAATCAACTGTGTAAAGCGGTTTTGCGCTTTCGGGAATGGGATTTTTGTATTCGGGTCTTGAAGATGCTGCCGAGTTGTTCTTGGAAATATCTTCATTTGTTGCAATAAGCGGCAGACCGTCCTTTGCTATTAAGCGGATATAGTCTATTGTGTAGACGCCGTTATTGTTGGACGGGTCGAAACGAATGAAGTTTATAATGTCTTTCCACTCTTCGTTTGAGCTTGTGCTGTAGGTGAACAGCTTATATCCGTCGCCATCGTCAACTGCGTCGTCAAAGGCACATCTGAGGGTCAGCTTTTCTCCGAGAGCGCCGTTCTTATTTGTGGTGAAGTAAACAGTCGTTCCGTTGTCGACACCGTCAACCTTGTTGGCAAGCAGCTCATACTTCATTCTGATAACTATTTTTTCAACGTTGGCTGCGGTAAAGGTTACGTTCTGGAGAATAATGCCGGGGTCATATCCTGTCCAGGCGGAGCTTGATGGAGTTGCGGCAAGATTAAGATTTCCGTCCGAAACGGTCGAGGTTACGTTGTTTGCTTTCCAGCCCTCGGCGTCGCCCGCAACATTGAACTCATATTCGCCAAGTTTGCGTTCATCGGCGATCTTCGAGAAGTCCTTGCCGCGTATGTCAATGTAAAATTCTTTGCCGTCAAAGGTATACTTGATTTTTGCATTGTCAAGAATGAACTTTGCGGGAAGTACGGGAATGTGGTCGTACAGCGAGAACGCTTTTGCAAGTTTCTTTTCTGTGCCGTTTACAAGAGCCGTGTCGGAACCGGCGGTAAATACAAACTCGGTATCGTTCGCGGTCTTTAACAACAGTTTTCCGGTAAAGCGGTTCCACTCGTAGTAGAAGTTGCAGGCACTGTAAATGCCGTTTGAAGGATCGCCTGCGATGTAGATCTCGTTGTTTTCGGTATAGATGTGATCTCTGTCGATGTCAAGCTCCATGCCGTCAACCTTTGTTATAATGCTCTTGGTTTCGTACTTTAAGAACTCTATGGACTTTATCTGTACGTTTCCGACAGCCTCGATAGCGTCTATACGTATTGTATCTATGGTGTTTTTCCAAAGCTCGTTGGACTTCATGTCAAGCGTATAGGTCACAAAGTCGTCGCTCTTTGTTACGGGTGAAGATACGCCTTTGTTGGCATTCCATTCGGAATCGACGTTGGTGGTAAAGAATATATTAAGCTGTGAGTTGACGTCGGACTTCATTGTAACGCGTATAACGTCTATTTCGGACGCAGGAGTGTCGAGTTTCGGGAAAATTCTGAACATCGGGTCGTTTGTGGACGCGGTGATGAGAAGTGCGCCGTCCTTTACCAGGAAGGTCGAGATGTTGTAGTATTCCCATGCCTTTACGTCAGCCTGTTCCTTGAACTCGTACTTTCTTACGACTTTTGCAGGAACTTCGGACGGTTCTTCTTCAAGCCATGAACGTATGGGAGTTCTGTTATCGTTGTAGAGCTTTGCAATTCTGTTGTGCTGGTTAATGGTAGGAACTATGTCGTCATGCACTTCGGGCGCGTTTGTGAACGCCTTTCTCCAAACGTCGGCATAACCGAATCCGTTAAGTCCTGACGGTGCGAGCCAGTGGCCTTCGCCGAATTCGTTCCAGGTGCTGAAGTATATCGTCTTGTCCTGCCATGACGAGCCTTTGTTCTGAGTCTTTAAGAGCGCCTTGTAATCCTCCATTACCTGTGCGTGTTGTTCGACGGTGGAGAGAGGAGTGCGCTTGTTTTCCCAGCCCATTATGTTGCGTCCCGTTGCAACGGTGGGAATAAACGCTATGTTCTTGTAGTTTTTGAGGTTCTTTATGGCGGTGTCGTTAACCTGCTTTAAGAAAGCGGGATCGTAAGATGAGCTGTTCCAGCCGTAAGCGACAAATGCGTCTGCGCCGAGAGATGCTATCTTCTGAACGTCGGCTGCGTTCTGTGCGCCGTTGCTGAACAGAAGTATTATGTCGTCATAGCCGTAGTTCTTTATGTCTTTTCTCATGAAGTCTACGACTTTCTTTGCCTCTTCTTCGGAACCGAATGTATTTATAAAGGTGCTGTACTGATAGATGTTGATTACGGGCTTGTTGTCGATAACAAAGTATCTTGAGTCGGTGAGGTACCACTGGAGCCAGTATTCCCAAAGATAGGACTTGAACTGATCAAGGGTCATCTTTGCGGATTTAAAGCTTGCGTTTTCCCACATGATGTAGAAGTCTACCATGTCGCTGTACTTTGCGTACATATAGCCGTCGCGCAGCGCCCATATAAGACGGGGATCTTTCTGCGGCTTGTCGAACTTTATGCCGTTTTCGGCATACCAGCAGAATTCCATGGTATCAATGCCGTGCTCCGCCATATACTTTATTTCCCAGTCGGCTGTTTCGGGAATACCCTCGTCATAGTAGCCGAGAATAGGAGTACATTCGTCATAGGGCGAAACGAAGTCCCAGCCGGAGTGAGTGCCTTCTCTCCAGAGAGAGCATACGCTCATGATGAGGTTGTAGTCCTTGGACTCTGCCTTTACGGGAGCCGGAACATAGTCTGCGTAGTCATAGGTGTTGTATACCTTGATGTCGTCAATATATGCGTCGCCGCCGTTTACGGTAAAGCTTATGCCGTCAAAACCGTCTGCGCCGAATGTTGTATTTGCACGGTTTTTACCGTTGATATAGACCTGTGCGCTGTGGGTTTCGGTGTCTGCGACAATGTGCAGGCACTGCCACTGGCTGTTGAAGAATTTCTGCGTGTAGCTGCCGCAGGAGATGTTTCCGCCTGCAAGCTTTATTTCAACGCCGTCTGTTCCGGCAAGCTTTACTCTTGCGTCGGTCGCAGTGTCGGGAACGAGAATGTAGCTTTCAAATATAACTTTTCCGGTGAGCTTGTCAAATGCGGCGGACGCGCCGTTGCCGCCGGAAAGCTTGAGAGAGCCTTTTTCGGTATCAACCTTGCCTGCGGTATTCCAGCCTGTCGGAACGCCGGATGCTCTGAACGCTTCGTTTACGGCGTAGTTGGAATAGAGATGCGTTTCGGACGGAGTGAACGAAACGGTGTCTTCGTCGGTTGTGGAATAGTAAATTCTTGCAACGTCGCCGAAGTTTCCGAGAGTAAAGTCAAACTTGTTTGCGCCGTTTATCTCGGCATATGCCGACTTTGTGTCAAGGTTCATGGTAAGGCGTATGCTGTATTCGCCGATTGCCGCCTTAACGCCGGTATCGACGTCGTTTGAGCCTTTGGCGTGCCATGTGCCGCCCTTTGTGTATATCTCGGCAACATTTTCGCCATTGGTGTTTGTAAAGTAGATACGTACGCCGTCTGCTGCCGCGCTTGATATGGCGAGAGTGCTTTCAAGCACAAGCTTGCCCTTGGTCTGAACCTTTATATCGCGGTTTATTGCGATGTGTCCTGTCTTTGAGGTGTCGGCAAGTGCGTTTGAGGTCTTGCCTTTTGCGTCTACCGCCTCGGTTATGCGGTTGTCGTAGTTCCAGCCGGAGGCAAGATGAAGCGTTCCTCTTGTGTAATGTACCATTTCCACGTTATCTATAAGATAATATGCCTCCTTACGTTCGGGTTCGGGAGTGAGGGTGCCGGCAAGTCTGTTTTCCGGAATTGCAACGCGGTTGATAATTGCGGCTGCCTCGCTTCTCTTAATCGGGTTGTTCGGAAGAAAGTTTCCGTACTTGTCCGAACCCAGAACAACGCCTGCCTTGTATAGCGTGAGCAGCGTATCCGCATAAGGCTCTGCGGCGTCGACGTCGGGAATTGCGGAAATGTCGTTTTTTGCGCCGAAATAGTCTTTCGGAAGTGCGTTTGCGAAAAGCTCGGCCATTTCGTAACGTCTTATATTGCGGTCGTAAGAGTTAAAGTCCCCGTCCTTTATAATACCTGCGGATTTTGCATAGTCTATGTACATATCGTACCATTTCGCACCGGACTTTTCGGGAATGGTCTTTGAAGAATTGATAGCGTTTACTCTCGACGCTATTGTGATACCCTCAGCAACCGTCATTGTACCGTCGGGAGAGAAAGTATTTGCGCCGCTGCCGTTCATAAAGCCGAGCTCATACGCGCTCTTTACTTCATTTGCGTACCATGCGCTCTGCGCTACGTCGGTGAACTGTCCGTCCTTGTATACGGCGGTCTTTTCAAACGCCGCCTGTGACGTTACGCACATTGCCGCAGCTACAAGTGACGCGCATACCGCGGTGAAAAACATTTTTTTCATTTTCTGCCATGCCTCCTTGAAAAATTACGTTTATGTGTTTATATTTAAATTATATTACAAAAAAAAGGGTTTGTATATATACTATCGGACGCAAAATGTATGATTTCGGCCGTTTTTGCAACATTTTTGAGGACATCAAGTCGGATTTTCGGGGCGAGGTCGGATTTTTGCACCGAAACCTGCGGTTTGCCGGAAAAATTGCGGTATAGGTTGTTTTGCCGTCGGCGCAAACGGCATACGCAGGTGAAAAAAAGCGCAAAAATATCCCGGTGGTTTTTACGCACCGGGACAAAAGGTTGTATTTTAGGAATCTGCGTAGTATTTTTGCGGTTATCTGCGTTCGTTTACAAGGATCTGGATTCTCGAATTGATAATCTTAGCAACGTCGTCAACGGACTTCTGACCGTCATAGAACGCAGCAGCCTCCTGACTTATAATGTCGTTTATTTCCTGATTCTGGCGGTAGAATACGTTTGCGCCCTTGATGATGTCGTAGATCTTCTGAGTATCCTCTTCGGTGGATTTTCTTACGTCTACTTTTTCGTCGCCGAGCCAGATGGTGCTGCCCGATTCAACCTGAATTTCGTTTCCGTTTTCGTCGTAGTCGGTGTAGTATTCGGGAAGAATGTCGTTTGCCATCTTCTTTTCGATTATGCTCTTCTTTATCGGGAACGCATATGAGTAACCCTTTGAGCCGTCCTCGTTAAGACCTGAGAAATTGTTCTGATAATTGTCGGACAGCAGATACTTTATCGCAGCCCATGCGCCGGGAACGACTTTGGAGCTTGAGAGAATTGCAAGTTCGCTGTTTGCGGAGATTATTGCGCCGTTGGAGCCTTCAACCGAGGAAGGATAGCCTATGAACGCAGCTTCTTCGCCGAGATATGCTTCGACCTGGGGAAGAATGTCGAATCTGTAAATATAGGTTTCGTAGAGCTTGGTGGTGCCTTTCTTGTATGCGAGCTGCATATCCTGCCAGTAGTTATTGTTGTCGTTCCAGAGATCCTGATATGCGTCGTAGTCTGCCGGGATACTCTTTAAGAATTCGAGCATACTCTTGAATTCTTCGGAATCAAAGGTGCATTTGCCGTCGTCGCCGATAAATTCGTCCTTTGCAAGAGCTACGAATTCCATGCCCTGATTTGTTCTTGTGGGCTGGCTGAACATTGATTCGCCTTCGGCAAGGCTGTTCTGCATATCCATGAATTCCTTCATTGTCCAGCCGGTCTTGTCGCCGAATATGGACTTTTTGCCTGCAAGGGTTCTGATATTGATAACGGGAGCAACGGTGTAAAGCTTGCCGTTTATTTTTTCAGCCTCAAATACGTTTGTGAGATAATCGTCCTTGTTGAACTCATCGTCTGCGTCCATATACTGCTCAAGGTCTACGAAAACGCCCTTTGAAACAAGGCTGTCGAGGTTGATTGTGGAGTAGGGGTTGAGAAGAACGATGTCGGGCGCTTTATCCTTTGAGATAAGATCCTTGGCAAGCTGATCGGCAGCGCCGCTGTAATTGTTTTCTTCGGTGTTGTACTTCTGATAGTCGGTGAATATAACCTTATATTCGTCGCTTGTGCGGTTGAACTTTACAAGTGCCGATCTTATGTCGTCGTCAATGTATTCCGCTGCAACTGTAATTACGTATTTTTCCTTTACGTCCTTGGGATCGACTTTTGTAAGGACGAGAAGTTCTGTGTCGCCCGTGGAATCGTCGCGGAAGATAACTACGAGTCTGCCGTCATCGAATACTGCGGGCAGCATCTGATTGTAGCCTGAGTTTACGTCGGAGTTTACGTAGTTGCAGATCTCGGTCGGTTCTTCGTCGCCCATGTTGTAGCCGTAGAACGCGTTGTAATCCGCAAGATAGAAGTCATATCCGTTGCCGCCGGGTGCGAAAGAATAATTGTAGAGAGTCTCTGCGAACGGGAATGTAACTTTATCCTTTTTGCCGGTTAAAGTGTCTACCTCGTAGACCTCTATGCCGCTGTCGCCCCACATTGACGCGTAGAGCTTTCCGGATGCGCTTACAAAAACGTTGTTTATGTAGTTGCTTTCGCCGAAGTCAACGGTGTTTAACAGCTCTCCGGTTGCGGGATCCATGCAGAGCAGCGCGTTGTCGCACTGGAGAACTACCTTGCCGCCCGCAACGTAGATCTGGCTGATATAACGCTGATTCTGGTTTCCTTCGCTGTCGGTGTAGTAGAGAAGCGATGAGATGTCGGTCTCGCTTACAATGCTGCCGTCGGAAGTTGCCTTTACGACGTAATATGACGTGCTGTTTTCGCCTACGGCAGGTCCGACAACGGCTTTATCATCTACATAATTTACAACCGCGGTGTTTTCGTCAATAGGAGTATACTGCTCACCGGTATTTTCGCGCGGCTCAGTCGAAACGTTGTTGTTGTCGTAGTATCTGTATACGTTCTTTAAGTACCATATTTCGCCTGTTGAAGTATCTGCGTCGTAGCTGTTTACGTATGTGTTTACGTTCTCGCCGGTTTCCTTGTTTACGGCAACAGGAGTTATGTTTTTAAGGTCAATGTCGGCAATAAGCGCCTTGTTCTCGCCGGTGTCCATGTTGTTGCCTATGATGAGCATTTTGTCGCCGTCAAGCTTTGTGATGTTCCAAAGGTTGAGGTTTTCAAGCTCGGTGCCGACAACGTTCAGTTCCTTTGCGGAATAGACGTTTTTGAGATCTCTTGTGGTTGTTGCGCCTTTCAGGGGTTTGCCGTCTACATTGACGGAGCCGCCCTTGCAGGAGGACAGTGCTGCGGACGAGATGACCGTTACCGCGGCAAGGAGAAGTGCCAGAATTCTTTTCTTCATTGATGTTACCATACCTTTCCAAAGTATTTATATAAATTGTTGTTTGCGCTTATGAATATGAAAGCTTATCCTTTATCGGACTTATGACAAACCTGTTAAAGGTGCGCTTGATGAGCTGAATGAGCCTGTACAGGAGTATCAGCGCCCATATTACGGGATAGAGCGCCGTTACCATGAGGACTGCAAGCATTGCGGCAAGCTCTTTTTCCATGTGAAGAGCAAGCGTTTCTTCGGGGGTTATCACAACTCCGGCAGGGAGCTGTTCGTCGGTGTTTAAAAGCTTGGGTATTTTCTTAAAAAGTTTGGGGAGTGAGAATCTTGCCGAGTTTTCCACCATGTAGTATGTACCTTCTTCAAGTCCGATCGACTCTTTTACAAGATTGTACGCGAAATTGGTTACGGGATTTACTAACAGTATCTCATAACAGCTTATTGCTGCGTCCGTATTGCCTTTTATGTCGGCAAGGCACAGCGAGCTGTCGCCCAGGAACTCCTTGTACTGTTCAGAGTCGTAATCGTCAAACACGCCGCTTACAAAATAGGAGGTTTCGCCGTCCTTAACTTCAAAATCGTACAGCTCATATCCTCCGAAAAGCTGCCATGCGGCGGTTTTTGAAAGAAGTATCCTGTCGTGGTTGATGTCGGCGCAGATGTCGGGCGAAGAGAGAAATTCCGAATGGAAACGGCTGTAATCGCCGCCGATATAGGCGATCTTTACTTTTGCCGAGCGCGCTGACTGACCGGCAGCGTCTCCCGGAGAGAGGGAAGTGCTTTTGTATGCGGCATATGCGTCGCAGTACAGCCTTGCGTTTTCGTTGGGAGCCTCTATTGCCTTTTCGACAAGCTTTGTGTCAAGTTCATATCTTGCGTACATTACCTTGTCTACGGTAAATTCGGCGCTTTCGGGGACAAATACGGTTATCTGTGCGAACTTTGAACTGCCGGAAAACTCCTTTGCCTTGTTTTCGTGCGGCAGAGAGTTTATTTTGCTGTGCATTACAAGCATTATGATTATACTTATAAGCGTAAGCACGCCGATAACGATTATATTGATTAATCTTTTAATTTTCAACAAGCTTCACCTGATCCTTGTCGTTAATGGGCTTTGATGAAGTGGCGACGACATACGAGTAGCTCTGGAAATCTCCGGTTATGGCGGAGCGCGTGTCATCGCTTGCAACTACGGTTACGTTTACGCGCTTGGCTATGTATCTTGTGGAGATGGGCGTGCTCTTGGAATCGACTATGAGAATGTATTTTCCGTCGGAATCTTCGCGGATCGCGGTGTTGGGAACGGTGTTGTCATAGCTTGCGTTCTTGTCGCCGACAGAAACCGAAAGGCTCATGTTGGGAGTTACGTCGCCGCTTATTACAAATTCAAGCACCTTCTGGCGGCTGCCCTTGTTTGCGGTGTCGTTCTTGATTGCCGAGAGGGTTGCGGTAATTTCCGAGTCGTAGGGAATGTAGCTGGTTATTTCTACGGGAGAGCCGGGACGGAGCTTTGCAGCCTGTTCCTGGCTTACGGTAAGCGTCATCTTGTAGCCGTTGTCCTTTAAGGATATTTCGGCAAGAGACTGGTCGGGAGCTGTTTTCTGACCGGAGGAAATGCTGACGGAGTCGATAATGCCGTCTACGGGAGATTTTATCTCGGTATTGGTGTATTCGGCTTCGAGTTTCTGCACCTGTTCGTATGCGCGGGCTATTTCCTTACGCTTTTTCTCAAGTTCGAGGTCGTTCAGTTTCTTTGTGTTGCCTGCGTCCTTGAGGGCTGTTTCAATATCGTTCTGAATGGTGACTATCTGGCGTTCGTAGGACTTTATCTGATCCTTTAAGCCTTTTTCGGTATCGGTGCTGTCGCTCTGGAGGTCGCTGAGAGCGTCGTTTCTTTCTTGCTTGACGTCGTTTAGCCTGTCAAGCTCGTCGTTTGCGGCGTCAATTTTGTCCTCGTAGTCCTTGTATACAATGTACTTGTATCCGTTGCGCGTTTTTTGAAGCTGCTTTTCGAGGAGTTCTTTTTCTGCGGTTGCGTTGTCGTATACCGTCTGGGCTGCGCTTGACGCGTCGTTTGCGGTGTTGTAGGTGTTTTCAGCCTTTTCAAGCTCGGTTTTCTTTGCCTTTAACTGCTTGTCAAGCTCGCGCGTTTCGTTGAGGTTTTTTTTAAGCTTGGTGTTGTCCTCAAGTGCGTACTTTAAGCTGGTTTCCTTTTCGGCAAGGCTCTTTTCGAGGGTGCTTGAGGTCTCTTCCTTGTTGGTGAGTATGTTATCGTATTCGATATATGCGGCGTCCATTGAGTCCTGTGCGGATTTGTATCTTGCGAGAGCCTTTGCACGCTGTTCGTCGGTGGATTCGGGATCTTCGAGAATCGCGTCGTAGCTTGCTTTTGCAGCCTTATACGCTTTTTGCTTGTCCTTGAAGTTTTCGTATGCCTTTTCAAGGTCGTCGTTGTGCTTGTTTGCGTATACGTCCTGCTTTAAGTATTTTATATCGCGTTCGAGAGATTCGATCTCGCGGTCGGACGTCTTTATCTTTTCTTCAAGAGTTTCGAGAGGAGTTTCGATTTTGCCGTTTATCTCGTCGTATTCGCGTTTTACCTTGTCGTAGTTTGTCTTTGCGGTGTTGGTCTTTGCGGTAAGCTCGGTAAGCTCGGCTTTTGCGTCGTCGATCTTGCTTTCTACGGCTTCAAGCTGTTTTGTCGCCGCGGTATACTGTTCGAGAGTGACATCGGTTTTTTTGCCTGTAACAGCCTCGTCCTCGGTGGGCGTATATCCTACGGCAGCCTTATCCTTTTCAAGTTCGGTTATTTCGTTCTGCTTTTTTGTGACTGCGCGTTCGGCTGCTTTAAGTTCTGCCTTTGCGGCGTCAATCTTGCTCTGAAGATCGGCAAAGCTTTCAAGCTTTGCCTTGGTATCCTCGAGATCCGACTGAGTTTGCTTGAGTTCAAGCTTTTTTGCGTCAAGAGTCTTATCGGTCGACGAATCTATGAGCATCTTATTGTAATCGTAGTTGAGATTGTCGTAATTGTCGCGCGCGGTTTTGAGTTCGTCGCTGTCAGCCTCCGAAAGATAGAAAAGCACGTCGCCTTTCTTGACCTCGTCTCCCTGTTTTACGGCAACCTTCACGACTTCGCGCGTAGCCGACGTTGTAACGCTGTAATTATCCTGCGCAAGAACCGTACCCGTGCCGCGTACCTGCGTCTTTATCATGCCGTACTGTATGTACTCCGTCGAAACTTCGGGAAGCGACATATTCATTATGGTATTTGAAAAGAATGTCAGAACCAGAAGCACCGCAAGGAATATGATTGCAAAGGTCTTTACCCATTCTCTGTTAAACTTGTTCTCTTTCATTTTTTCCTCCAAAACACTCTTATCTTTGCTGAGTTTAACCCTTAACGCTTCCGGAATTTGCGATTCCTTCCACAAGGTACTGTTCGCCGTAAAGGAATATCAGCAGCGTCGGTATCATGTATATTACCGCGACCGCAAAGGCTATTCCGACCTCTCCGCTGTTTATCTTTGATAAGAATATCGACAGCGGATACAGATCTTCGTTGCTGCCCAAAAGCACTATCGGCTGTTCGACCATGTTCCAGTAGTCTATGAACACGAGGATCATTACCGAATAGACTATGTTTTTGCACAGCGGAACGTAGATTTTGAAAAATATCTGAAATTCGTTGCAGCCGTCAAGCCTTGCCGCCTCTATTACGGCGTTTGGAACGCGGCGCATTGATTTTGTCAGCAGAAATACCGCGAACGGAGAGAATATACCGGGAAGTATTACCGCCCACGAGGTTCCGTAGATGTTCAGCCACTCTGCCACAAGTCTGTTGGGAACCAGCGTTACCTGATAGGGCATGAGCATTAATATTATGTAGATAAACAGCACGGCGTCGCGCCCTTTTGAACGGTATCTTGTAAATCCGTATGCCGCAAGGCACGCAACAACGGTCTGAAAGATAACTATCGGGAGCGTAAGCTTTACTGAGTTCCAGAATTTGAACAGGTATTCCGGACTTAAAAACAGCACCGTCGCGTACTGATGGAATGAAACCTTGTCGGGAATGAATTTAAGCGCGGTTTTCTTTGCTATATACGAGCCTCCGCTGCCGGCTCCGTCAAAGATGTTTCCGTAGTTTGACGAAAGCTCGGACTGAGTGAAAAACGAGCTTGATATTGTAAGTATCGTCGGCGCAAGGAATGTGAATGCCGCAAGTGCAAGCAACAGCGTCGCAATCAGCGCTGCGGCTTTGTGCCGGAGTTTCGCGCCGCTTTTGTATTTTTTTGTCTTGTTCATATTATTCCTCCACGTCGCTGCCGTATTTGTCGTCCGCAAGGAACAGTATGCCGATGAGTATTACCATGAACGCAGCCATTATTATCGCGGCTGCGGAAAGCTTCTGATAGTCGAGCGACTCGAACGTGTTGTTCATGAAGTGCTGGAGCATATACAGGCTCTCATACGGATAATCTCCCGACAGAAGATATATTTCTCTGAACACCTTAAAGGAGTTTATCAGCGATATTATGGTTACGAAAAGTATTGTAGAAGAAAGGTATCTGAGTTTTATCGAGAAGAACTGTCTTACCGGCCCTGCGCCCTCGACGGTTGCGACCTCAAGTATGTCTTTCGGGATATTGTTGAGCGCCGCGAGAAACAGTATCATGTTGTAGCCTAAGTTCTTCCACAGAAAGAGCAGCACTATTACCCAAATACCGTGGCTTGATTTGAGCCAGTCTATTTTTTCTATCCCGAAGTTTTCCAAAAAACCGTTTACCGTGCCGTTGTAGTGGAACAGAACCTGCCATATAAGAACGACTGACGCGACCGGAACCATCATCGGAGACAAGAAGAACGAACGCAGGTTGCTCTGCATTGGTATCTTGCAGTTGAGTGCCATTGCAAGCAGCAATGACAGCACCACGGCGAGCGGCACGCTTACCGCAGCAAACAGAGCCGTGTTTCTGACCGCCTGTTTGAAAGAATAGTTGTTAAATAGCTTTATGTAGTTTTCTATTCCGACAAATTCCGCCTGAAACGGGTTGTTTATCAGAGAATAGTATATAATTATAAAGAATGGGATTATGAAAAACACCAGAACTCCCAGTATACTCGGCGACAGAAAGGCTGCCGAAACAAGCTTTGCACGGCGTTTCTCCTTTACGCCGCGTTTGCTGAGTGTCAGGTCTTTATTTTTCCGTTTCACTTGATGACCTCCGCAGGCAATATTGTTTGTATCGTGTAAGACGGCTGAAATTCCGAAAAGTTCCGCAATTCCGAACAAATTACAACCGTTTTTCTACAAAAATTATATTTTAAAATTATGAACTCCATGTATTCGATAAATTAACAAAATACGTCTTAATATCTTAAATCAAAAAATATAAAAAAGACGGCGGGGTGGAATGCTGAAAAACACCGAGCCGTCCGGAAATATTGAATTTTCAGGGGTTTGCGCGGTTTGCCTTTCGGCGGTTTACCGCGTGCATTATTAGCAGGAATACAGCCGTTCCGATGAGCGAGCCGCAGGTGTCTATAACGACGTCCCGTACCTGTGCGCCGCGCCCCGGCACGAAAAGCTGGTGGAACTCGTCGGTTGCGGCATACAGCATACAGAATATTATTGTATAAAGCGCGTTGTACGGCGGTTTGTATTTTGCAATTACCGTAAAGAAGCACATTGACAGAACGCCGAGTACGGCATACAGAAACATATGTGCGGCTTTTCTTACAAAGTGGTCGACTTTTGATATGCGGTCCTGCTGCTGCGCTTCCGTCAGCGAGTCAAAGCTTTTGTCTGCGATCTCAAGAAACGCTCTTGTGACGCTTTTGCTCTGAACCGAAGATTCCGGCGCGGTCTTTGCCGAACAGCCGAAAATAAACGCAAGCCAAAGCAGTATTGTTACCGCAAAAAATGCGGCAAGGCGGTTTTGCTTCAAAATTATCACCCCGGTATTTTTCAGAGTGCGGTATGTCCCTTTTCCTCGATTACCTTAACGACGTCGTTTACGAACTTACGGCAGATCTCTTCGCCCTTTGCCTCTACCATTACGCGTATAACGGGCTCTGTTCCGCTCTGTCTTACAAGTATTCTTCCGTCGTTGCCGAGCGCGTCGGCGGCTTTCTGCACAGCTGCCTTAACGTCGGGATCGTTTACGGCGTCGGGCTTGCTCTTTACTCTTACGTTTTTAAGGAGCTGAGGATATCTCTCAAATCCTTCGGAAAGCTTTGACGCAGGAAGTTTGCTTTCGAGAAGAACCTCCATTACCTTTATTGCGGTTATAATACCGTCGCCGGTGGAGGCATACTTGCTGAATATGATATGACCGGATTCTTCGCCGCCGAGTCTGTATCCGTCGCGCTGCATTGCCTCGTAGACGTACTTATCTCCGACGTCGGTCTTGATATAGTCAATGCCTGCCTCGTCAAACGCCTTATAAAGACCGAAGTTTGACATAATGGTTGTAACTACGGTATTCTTTGTGAGTTTTCCCTGCGCTTTCATATGTTTGCCGCACATATAGAGAATATTATCGCCGGTGATTACGTTTCCGAGTTCGTCAACCGCAAGGCATCTGTCTGCGTCGCCGTCAAAAGCAAAGCCTATATCGAGCTTTTCTTCGAGAACGAGTCTGCGCAGTCCCTCGATATGTGTGGAACCGCAGTCGGTATTTATATTTGTACCGTTAGGCGTGTTGTTTATTACATATGTATGTGCGCCGAGTGCGTCGAAAACGCTCTTTGCGAGCATCCATGAGCTGCCGTTTGCGCAGTCAAGACCTATTCTCTTGCCCTTATATGAGTTGAGCGCAAGAGAGATGAGGTAGCCGGTATAGCGGTTTCTTCCGGCGGCATAGTCAACGGTGCAGCCGATATTTTCACGTTCCGCAAACGGAACCTCGTCGATCATGCCGTCGATATATGCCTCAATGTCGGCGATAACCGCCTCGGAAAGCTTTTCGCCGCGGCTGTTGATGAGCTTTATGCCGTTATCGTAGTAAGGATTATGGCTTGCGGAGATCATAATGCCGCAGTCAAATTCCTCTGTTCTTACGACATACGAAACGCTGGGCGTTGTGGTAACGTGGAGCAGATATGCGTCCGCGCCCGACGCGGTAAGCCCCGCAACAAGCGCATACTCGAACATATAGCTCGAACGTCTTGTATCTTTTCCTATTACAATTTTGCATTTATGTTCTTTACCGTAGTACCAGCCGAGGTAACGTCCTACCTTATAGGCGTGTTCAACGGTCAGGTTTTTGTTTGCTTCTCCTCTGAAACCGTCGGTTCCGAAATATTTTCCCATTTCCGATTCTCCTTAAACAATATTATGATTTTTCATGAAATGTGATTCTAACTGATTTATTATATAAAAGAAAGTGCGTAATGTAAAGCCTGAAATTGTAATTTTTTTGCTAATCTTATTAAAATATTGCGGTCAGTCGATTTTCAGCGGTTTAAAGTCGAGAAAATCGCAGGCTGTAAGCGTAAGTTTAATGCCGAGGTATTCTTTATCGAGCTGTTCGGGTCTTACGTTATGGAGATGACCGTAATAGACCTTTTCAACGCCGAATCTGTAAAGCACGTCCACGATATCGTAATTAATAAACGAGCCGAAGACCGGCGGATAGTGCATAAAGACTATTATTTCGTCATCCGGGTACTGTTCTTTGAGTTTTTTACCCTCATTAAGCGACATTTCAAGGCGCAGGGCCTCGCGTTTTATAAGGCGTTCGTCCTCTGCCTTTACGCCGAATTCGTTTATCCAGCCGCGTGTGCCGCAGAGTATTTTATTTTCGGCGCGGAGTGCGTTATTATAGAGAATATCTATTGTATCTATATTATTTTCCTTAAAGAACGCCGACATTTTTGCAGCCGTACACCACCAATAGTCATGGTTGCCTTTAAGGAAGATTTTTTTACCGGGGAGGTTATTTATAAAGAGAAGATCCTCTTTAGCCTCTTCAAGGCTCATACCCCACGAAACGTCGCCGGCGACAACTACGGTATCTGTATCTTTTACGGTATTTTCCCAGTTTATTTTAATTTTTTTCGCGTGATTTTCCCAGCTTTTTCCGAACACGTCCATAGGTTTATCCGACGCGAAGGACAAGTGGGTATCCGAGAGGGCGTATAGCACGATGGGGCTCCTTTTTTACTTTATGTTTTAATTGATTTGGATTTATTTTGGGCTGAAACGGGAAATATTCTTCAAAGTGCAACTTTATATTTGCACTTTTCGGCGGCGA
>ERZ857745.1060-NODE-1060-length-36090-cov-30.504454_pt1 | contig 36090 bp, 61 predicted proteins | sample MGYA00519699_ERZ857745 | MGnify/ENA primary metagenome ERZ857745 (study PRJEB31778, sample SAMEA3449357) | human gut metagenome | biome: human gut; feature: human-associated habitat; material: faeces | place: United Kingdom | collected 2010/2012 ...
TTTTGATTTGATTCAATTCTGTTTTTGTTTGATTTACAAAGTCTTTCGTATCATCTAAAGCTTTTTGAGCATTTGTCGCACTAACTTGTGCATTTGTAGCACTGGATTGAGCGTTTACGGCACTTGTATTAGCTTCATCTTTCAATGCTCTCGTATCAGTTTTGATTTGATTCAATTCTGTTTTTGTTTGATTTACAAAGTCTTTCGTATCATCCAAAGCTTTTTGAGCATTTGTCGCACTAACTTGTGCATTTGTAGCACTGGCTTGAGCGTCTGATGCGTTCTGTGCGATTTGGCTAGCCAAGTTCCTATATTCCTCAGTTACATCACCGGGTTCGCCTTTTGGACCTTGAGGGCCGATATATTTTCCATCAGCTAAATCTTTTTCAATATTCTTCTTTAAAGTGATCAAATCATCATAGACAATTTGTAATTCTCTAGGCAATTCTTGTTCATTAAGTGCTTTTGCATTAATTTGATTTTCGTTAACATAAGCATTGATTGTATCAGATACAAATATAGTGTTCGAACTCTCAAGTTGATCAGTTATCTTTTCATCTGTAACAACAACATTCATTTGATAGAATCCACGTTTCCAAGTTAAAACATATTCAATTTTAAATTCTCCATCATCAATGCTATATGGCCACGTATGTGCTTTTCGCGATACTAATAAATAGATATTCCCGTTTGGCCATTTTTCTTTCAATTCAGATAAGTCAAAAGCAATTGCATTTACTCCACTTTCATATTGATTGCCAATCGTTATCTGTGTCTCGCTTACTTTTCTATTTAGATATACTTTTATCATGATTCCTCCTTATAAGGTATTGCTTGATGCCATTCCAAACCATCATATGCGCTTAACCTAACAAGACTATAAGTATCTCTACTGCCTACACCGGAAGAATATGCGCTTATTTCGCTATCTAACTTCGGTTTATTTATTCTTCCGAGCGCCATAGAATACCCACGCTTCCACTCTCCATTAACAAACACCCACGCTTCCATATAAGTGAATGTTGTGTTAAATCTAAAATAAAACGGTTTGCTTGTTCGCCCAAGTGTATCTTCTACCATTACTTCAAAATAGAATTCCAAGTTTTTTTTCAGATTATTATATGTTATGCTTGTTCCTTCAGCTCCTTTGTAAACTCCACCTTCTCCCCACGTACAAGATTTTACATGAGCATCATCTGTAGTGTGCACAGTAAGTGTTACGTTGTCATAATCTGAATCAACTTCCGTTATTACAAAATCAACACTTTCGATACTTATTTCATGATAATTCTCTAGTGTTGTTGCAGTCAAAATTTTTTGACTTACATACGATCCACTTAAATTGGCTTTCCATACCTCAACATGATATTCATACGGTGTATTTTGCGCTAATCCATCAATAGTTAAAGATCCATTTAAATTGTTTGAAATAAATGCACTTTTATCTTGTGAAAATACTCGTAAACAATATAAATTGTATGGATTGCTTGCTAATTTTCCGTTGATAACTAAAGATTCTACATCAATATCAGATATGGATGTTTCAACCTCAGGCGCTGAAATCAAAGGTGTTTTTACACTGGCTGTTCCACTTAAGTTTGGCCATCCACTAATACTACAATTCCAAGAAAAACTACGTTGCCTATTACATCCCATAGCTTCATTTATTTCACCAGGAATTTTTATCCATCCTGTATCTTGTGTATAATATCCATAATTCATGTATCCTGACCATGTTAATCCACCGAACTTAACAGTATTCGATGCCTGGATAGCGAATTGACCTGTAATCTTAAAGCGAACATTTGCTTTGTATCTTAAATTAGGATAAGAACCTTCGTATCGTTCATTGTACACATCAAATGATACGCGCAAGTATTGGTTATAGTCTAAATTTGCTACAATCCCCATGTTCTACTCCTTATATTTGATATAAATATCACCTTGCTTGTCCGTTGATAAAACAGTAGGATCACTTGTTCCATAACGCACATTTACAGTCAATTTTAACTGTTCTTGAAATTGACTAATATAATCTTCTAAAACTTTGATGTATTCTCTTTGTTTTGCCATTAGTTCAATAGCATTTCTAAATTCTTCTTTAGATTCTAATTTAAATGATGTTGCAATATTTTTAATTACATTAATTTTAATAGGAAAAGAAGTTACGAATTCACCGCTCATTAGAACGTTGATTTGACATTGAGTAACACCAACTTCCGCAATAATCTGTTGAAATGTTTTTGAATCTGAAAATTTAATTTCGTAAGCATTCGAGTTTTGAAATCTAGATACAGATGCAGCATCCATACTAATCATTAATCCACTAGGCTTAGTAGCCCATAACGTAGCGGTTAAGCTATCATCAATATGCGCTACATCGTCCGTAATAATATCGTCACTGACGAATACATCCAATCCTCGTCCTGTATCACCTTGTACCATTTCAACTACAGGTACAGATGTTTGCGTTGTTAAGCTTACAGTTACATTTGAATAAGTAATTGCCATGTTATACCTCCGTTTCTAAAATAAGAGTAAGTTCATCCGGCATTTCTTTGATTAAATCGTATGTCATTTTATTTAAATAGAATTTTTCTCTTTCACCTGAATTGCTTGTATCTGCATAAATAACATCATTCAGTTTTAACTGGTTTGCGTTAGGAATGTTTGATCCAAACAATTTTTCAAATTTTATAGTTGTTTCCGTATCAGAATCTTGCAATTCATTTTTTAAATCTTTGCCTGCTATGTATCTTAAATATGCTTGTAAATTAGATTCATTTTTAAATACGCCAAACGTAGTTTTTACAGCTGATGAATCATCAGCCATTAATTTAACATCCGAATACTCTTTTACTTCAATGCGGTGTATTTCATTCTCATCCCATTTACTAGATTTAACTATCTCGTTATTTGGCAAAATTCTTCCATTGTATGCCTTTGGAATAATTCCAGTAACAACATTTTCCATAGATACTTTTTTTGTGTAGTCAACAATTTCTTTATAACCAACATAAAACTCTTTAGGCTTTAATGTTTCCTTATACCCAGTTGGTTTACCAAAGTAACAATCATAATTATCAAACATCGCAACGTATCTACGTTCTTCACATTCAGGCCATCTGTTCATCATTGAATTTTCTTCGCTGCCAAACAAACATTGAATCAAATTATAGCGAACCCAATAGGCTGTCTGTGTTGATTCCTTATCTTCAAATTGCCAACAAAGACTAGATGATAGATTATCAATTCCATGCTCGTATAATTGCATTTTTTTACCTTTTACTAATGCACTACCATCGCCACCTGGCCACCAATTGTAGTTTTTGTTAGTTGGTCTTACAATTTTATATCCTTTCGCTTCAGGAATATATATAAGTCCCCAATAATCCTCCCAATGCATATTTGTATTTGATGGATCATTTCTAAGCCAATATGTTTCAATTTTAGAATAATTCCTGTCTACATAATCTTCAGCACATACCCATCTGCATGAGCACATGGACATAAAAGACCATATATCAGAAATACCATTAATTTCATTCGGATATTTTTTCAAAATAAATGTTTGGGCCGGGCTATAATTAGTTGTAAACATTTGTAATTGTGTTGCTATATCCTCGTTTGCTCCTGGAACATCTACACACAAATCCGTTTTATAAGCATTGTGAATATGTACTTCTCTACCATCTTCTGGCTTTATATTTTTGTAATCTTCGTACCACCTATCACCATAAACATGATAAGGATATTTAGATTTTGATTTTTCGATAATATCATTGGCAGTTTTAATAGCTCCATCCCACGTTGATTTCACTGTACGATCATCAAATACAAATATTTCTTTTTGAGAGTCAAAGAATATATGCGTTGCATAACATACATAAGTATTGGAAATTCCATTTTCTTTAAAATCAACTATTCTAAACAGTTGCCCTTTTTCAAAGTTTAAATCAACTTTAAAAACAGATTCTTCTGAAATATCCATTCCCAATAATTCACTCTTTGGGAATTCAATTTGCACATACCAGATTGAGTTTCTTTCAAAAATTACTTTTGCGCTTTTACAGTTCTTAAGAACAATATCTCCATTTCGCTCAATCATTTGTTGATATGTTGTATTTTTTTTAGACAAAAATAAATGTATCATTGTCAAATCTCCTTGAAATTTCTAAATATTTCAGTACGAATTAAACCAATTTCTGTATTGATAACTATGTTGTTTGATCCATATTCAATTTTTAAATCTTCAAATGATCCTTCTGTTTTTAATGTTGTATATTCGAAATATCCATTTTCATAAACAGTTTTCATATATGCATTTTCAGAATTTATTTCTATGTATTTAACCACCAATTCATTGTTATCGCTAACAGTTTTTCTTTCAAAAGGATTGTGAATTTTAAAACTATGGTTATTGTTTTCGGAATAAATTGAAATCCACCCTGTTTTTTCTGATGTATTGTAGAACTTATAAGTAGGATAAGCTGGCTCATAAAGATTCATGATTGTCGTGAGATTTAATGATTCCATTTGCATAGGCCTAGCGTATTTATCAATATATCTATATCCATCAACAGTGAATTTGATAGTTAATGAAAACATGAAACCATGCCATCTTTCTGAAATGTTATATTCTATGTTCTTCACTTTCCAAAAATGGTCAGAATCTTCATCTGGGAATTTTAATAATCCTTTTCCACCTGCAAAATATTTTTTAATATCATACAATCTTTCATTAGCTTCTTTTTTGTTTTTAACTACAAAATTACAAGGAACCTCAATCGTTTTATCTTTAAGAACACCGGTGTGACGGTACGATGTTGTACCGTCTCCCATTTCTGATGTTTCTACAATTTCTTCCGAAAAAGGGATAATTGGAGCACTAGTTATCTTCACCAAATTCATAATATTTTTGTAAATAGTATATGGCTGGTTTTCAGGTGTGAATTGTAATGTATACATATTCTAAGCTACTCCTTTCCCTATATTTTTTAGCATGTCTCGAATTGACACAATTTCTTGTACAGTATCTGTAATAACATTTCCGTCCAATTGCATAGGTTGTAGATTGATTGTTAAATCACAATTTCCAATTGCATTAATCATTCGATCCAATCTGTTTGTGATTGCACTCAAGTTTATATTGCCTACACTTCCAACACTACGTGATGTAGATCCACTCATAATAGCTGTTGTAGCATTTGCAACAGAAGCATACGGACTGATATCAGAATAAGTAGCAATTGCATCTGCACTCATTGGCATAATATCTGTGTCAACTACAGGTCTACCAGCATTAAACAAAGATTGTGGGGAATATTTTTTATTGTTATCACCTTCAACAACTTTTGTCTTTTTTATAGTTTGTTGTGTAAGCGTGATAGGATGATTGTCAGCATAGTTTTGTGCTTTATCAATATTTGATTTAATATCTGCATAAGCTTTGGCAGAACTTGTAACCATACCGTCTAAATGAGGTTGCAAAGATTTTTCCATCTTTCCGCCCATTTTTCCGACTGCCGATGATGTTGTACCATCATTCGCAAATGCATCCGCAATACTGGTAATCGAATTCTGAGACTCCTTTGCCATCTGTTCTCCGGCTTTTTTAATTGCAGGGTCAGTTCTTGCCATCATCTCTTGTACTGCTTCACCTACAGTTGATTGACCGCTTATAAATTTTTGAGCAATGTCAGGTGGAATCGCTTGACCTTCCATTCCAGCGGATTTAACAGCTTGTGCTAATGTAATCAGCTTATTCATTGCATCAGTAGCTTCGGTGATACTTCCACAGTTTGCCAAGATTCCATTTGCTACACTTGTTGGAATTGATCCACCAATCATACCAGCTTCGTCAACAAGTTGATTCATATTCATTAAAGTAGCCATGTAGTTGGCTGCTTCTACCGCATTTGCAGTACCGTTTGTAATTCCTTCTTGAATACCAAGTGGAATTTGAATACCTGATTGCGCTGCCTGTGCTGCAATATCAGTCAACTGTGCCTTCATAGTCGTTCCCATTTGTTCAAACGACTGTGTTTCTAAGTAGTTTGATTGAAGAATGGCTTGTGTCTGCGTTTCGTGCAATTTCGTATAAGAATCTGCTAAATCCGTACATAATGTATTAATTGATTCTTTCAATGCACTCGATTGATTCATATAATCTTGCATTGAAATATGGCCTGCTGCAAATTGTAAACTTAATTTTCTTAATGAATCCGTTGTAGTATTTATACTTTCCGTAAGCTCTGCATTCTTTAATTCCGCTTTTAATTGAGCAGCGGCATTTTTCTTTGCGATACTTGCCAACGCTTCTTGTTTTGCTTCTTCTTGAATCTGAGTGATTCTTTCTTTGATCGCATCAATACTTTCATAATGTGCATCTTTATTAAGATTTAGCTTTCCAGTATTTTCATCAATCTCTACTCCTAAATCAGGATAAAGTTGATTTAACTCCCTAACCGCTTCTGCTAGCATAGTCTTTTGTGTAGCATTTAAAGATTCTTTTGCGTTAAGATCTTCAATTGTTTTCACCAAATGACTTGCAGTTTTGTTATTTTGCATATACTGAGTTACAATTGCACCCATACTTGTCTTAGTTTTTGACATTGACTTTGCATACTTATCATAACCATCAATAACTTTTAACGTAACTGCATAATCTGTATCTTTATATGCAAGCTCTTTATTTGCGGTTTCCATCGCTTCCTTGCGTTTTTGATCTGCCCAAACAACAGCACCTGCAAAAGCGCCAAGTGCGACTGTAACAGCGGTAATTGCTGGATGTGTTAACACAAAACCTTTTCCTAACGAAATGATAGAAGTATTTGCTAATTCTCCTGCTTTTGCAGCATCTCCAAATCCATCTGCTACTTTTTCTAAGCTTGGATGAGCTTTAGTAAAGAATTTAACAGCACCTTGCATAGATCCAGATACTTTGCTTACACCTTTTGCAGTTGGATAAGCGGCTGCCGTCAACAATAACATCTTTGCGATTGTTTGTTGCGTTCCTTCATCTAAATCAGAAAATGCGTTAGCTGCCTTTTTTACTATCTTTAATAGATCCGTTAAAGTAGGTGCAAATGCTTGACCTAATTCATCACCAGCTTGTTTAATTGCTTCCCATGTTTGAGATAATTGAGATTTTAATGTTGCATAACGTTTTTCTGCTTCGTTTGCCATTGCAGTGTTACTATTCCATGCATTTTTAGAAACATTTAATGCGTTTGCCAATACATCCGAACTTTGTGCCAAAGCACCCATTGACTGTGCTTGTTTAATTTCTGTAATGCCTAAATCATTAAGAGTTTTTGTAATATCACTTGATTTACCAATACCTTCTACAAACTTCAAGAATGTTCCCGCTGCATCTTCTCCCCAAGCCTTTTGGAATTGTTGAGAAGTCATACCTGATACTTCTGCAAACTTTGATAGATTTTCATCTCCTGTAGAAACTGCTAAATCAATTTTCTTTAACATTTTAGAAACGGAACTACCACCAGCGGCAGCTTCAATACCTAATGAAGATAATGCAGTAGATAATCCTAATACTTGGTTCGAATTCAAACCAACCATTTTTCCTGCAACACCTAGCCTAGTAGCCATATCCATAATATCCGATTCAGTAGTAGAAAATTTATTTCCTAAGTCTACAATTGTAGAACCTAAACGAGAATAATATGTATTCGTCTTTTTAGACTGCGAAACCATTACATTTGAGAACTTGGCAATACTTTGTGCTGCTTCTTCACCAACAAGATTAGTAGTATCACCCAATTCTGTAATAGTTTTAGTAAATCCAACAATAGAATCTGTAGGGATACCCATCTGTCCAGCAAGTTCAGCATAATGAGCAATATCTTGATAAGTACTAGATGTTGTCTGTGCTAAATTCTTTAATCCATCGTCGATTTTAGCAAGCTGTTGAGGCGTTCCATCTACTGTTTTTGTAACACCAGCCCACGCATCCTCAAACTCAATAGCCGTCTTTGTAGCAGCTGCAATGCCAGCAAAAGATAACATAGAATACGGCTTTACTGTATTCGCAAACTGTAATGATTTTGAGCTTACTTTTCCTAACGTATCATACAGTTTTAGCAAAGTTTCATTGCTTGAAATGAATTCATTTGACATACCGGCCAATTCATTCTTAAGTCCTAAAGCACCTGCTTTTAATCCTAGATATGTACGTTGAGAATCTTCATACGTACTGCCTAAATCAACCAATGATTTTTTCTGCTCAGTAATACCAGCAGTACAATCATCCATAGCTTCTTTTAAAGTGACATTTCTTGAAGCTAATCTTTGGATAGCATTTTCGCCTTGTTCCGCCGAACGTGTACCATTTGATATCGCTTCTTTCCATGCACTTATTTGTTTGTTGTTGTCTGCATATTCTTTATTCAAAGAATTAAATGTATGATTGTAATTATCAATAGACTTTGAAGCAGCATCAACAGCACTTGCCCACTGCTTCTGTGTCTTTGGATAATTCATCAGTTTCTTGTTATAGACTTCTAATTGCTTAGTTGTGCTTTGAATCTTATCTTTTAACAGATTTTGATATGTCGCAAATGACTGAAAATCTCCTTCGTTGAATTTCATAGAAGATTTCAGTTTTGACATTGTTTTATCTAATCCTGCTGTTTCGGATTTTATTTTATTGATTGCTTTTTGAAAGCCTGTAGTATCTCCATCAATTTTTACGGAGATACCTCTTACTTGACTGTAACCTGACAATTTTAGTACCTCCTAAAATCTGTCAAAGTCGTTTTGGACTGCTTTACGAATACGAATTTTGTTTTTTGAATTATTTGCTTTGGACTGCATATTTCCACGCGCAATAATCAAATCAAACAATCTTCCTATGCCCATATCCTCTATTTCATCTATTTTTAATCCTAAATTTAATCCGCCTAATACTAAATCAGTGTAGCTTACACTTCTTTTTTTTTATCATCTGTAATCACTTCATCTGATTCATTTTGTACAGTTGCTTTATTCGCATTGATAATTTGCTCTAGAATAACAACTCCGCTCATTACATAGGTTTCATAATCTTCAATTTCATCCACAAAATCTTGGAATGCTTTTGTTTCTTTTCCATGATATGTGTCATATGTCTTGATACATACCCAAACCAATCTTTCAAAAAATAAAGATCCGTTTGCTTGTAATAAAGTGAAATAAGGATCTCGATCAGGATTTCCTTCACGAACATTTTTTTCGATAGCTTCACCAAATTTGATTTGCACTTCCTGAATATCCACCAACAAATCTCTATTGAAACAATCTCTATAAATGCTAGCTGTTTTGCCTTTATACAATAAATTATATTTTTTACCATCAATACTTAATGTCTGTTCCATATAACCTCACAAAGAGGGGGTTGCCCCTCTTATAATGTGCTCACTTTCTTGCCATCATCACTTTGTACAACTACTGGTGTACCGGCTTCCTGGCTCATTTCACTAGCTTTTGGACTAGGTAATGTTGGAGCAGTTGTAAAGAAACTCTCATAATTTGTATCACCTTTACGACATTTTGACTTTACCCATTGATGATCATCTTTCTCAACAGGAATAGCTGTAATATCCATTGATGTTGTTTTTGGATCAGTGCTTTCTTCTTTTGTTTCACCTTCTACACTTGGTCGAGCAAATACAACCTTATAGAAGATATGTTTTGTAGCACTTACATCACCTTCAAATTGGAACATTAACGCAACGTTGTTAGGTAATACGTTTGCATCTTCGGCTAAGTTACCTTCTTCAGTTACCACTGTATTGAAGATCATCTTTTCAATTTCTTCAGGAATTTCAGACATCTCTAAACTACCTGAATATCCATTGTTTGTGTTCGTTGTGAAATACGCAATATTATCTGCATAATATTTATTTGTTTCACCTTCTGGATCTAGTGTTAATGATTTAGCACCTTTCCATGCAGTAGGCGTACCATATGTAATTGATCCTGCACTTTCTGTAATAGAACATACATGAACATTTTTTAGACCAAATCGTACTTTGTTTTTATCTGCCATAGTTTTTATCCTTTCAAATATTTTTCGATTAAACTTGGCAGTTCTTTGATTGCGTTTGTTTCTCCATCTTTCCAGTGCTTATTTGCACGTGTACGTTTAGGAGAATTCCATAAATTATGTCCGTTTTCTAGTAAATGAGTCAATGAATATTCGTGGCCACTCGCATAAATAACACCGCGTGTATGAGCTAATTCGCGGTCTATCTTATACGTTATAGACCTTTTATATTTGCCCTTTCTGCGTGTGTTTCTATGGTCTACATTGGCCTTAGCTTTAATAATATCTTTAGAATCTTTTGTAGTTTCTTCTACTGCTCTATCAATTTGCGCCAAAGAATGCTCTTTATATTCTTGAATCATCTTTCTGATTTCAGGCCCAAGCTGCGACATATCGCAATATACATCATTGACGGCCAACTAATGTCACCGTCCATTCTGTACAATGTACTTTTTGAGCTTTTATATCTTCATCTGTGATAGTTTGGTATGGTATTTCTAATTCATCGAACATGTCTTCGATTTTGGCTTCTAATTCAAAATCTTTTTGATCAGTCACTAATCTATATATGTAAGTTCCAATCTTGCAATACGTCATATTGTCTGCAAAGTAATTATTTGTATAATCCAATGCATAATTTCCGTATGGCGTATGTGGCTTTGACTTGAAACTGCCATATACAAATTGTCCTTCACCTAAAAGTTCAGTGAATTTAGCAACGATTTGTTTTCTTACTGTTTCCATTCTCCAGCATCCTGTTGAACATATAGTTCAATCGTATCTCCGGATGGAAACGTACGATAAACCGCATACTTTTTGTCGTTGTATTTCACTGTTGTCTCATCATTGTAATCAATGCTTGGAATAACAAGCTTATACGCTAACTGTATGCCTACCTGGTAGGCTTCATTAAATTCTTTTGAATAAATTCCACCAACTCGGCAAAATACTTCCTTCTCCGTTTCATTAACACGTTCCACACCATCTTCATCAACATATCTTTCTTTTTCAATCAGATATGCCACATCATAATAAAGATTATTCTCACGAGTATATTCATATGCCATACTATCTCACCTTCTTATGGGATTTATCTGTCATAAGAATCTGACGTAAATCCTCATATGTTTTAGCCATTTTTTCCTTTTCTGAAGCCTCCGTTGTACCAAATTTTGACTTTACATATGTTATTACCGCTACTACAATTTCATCTTCTAAATCATCTTCATCAAATAAGATATTTAATCTATCCAAATCGTATAAACATGCATTGATATACGTTTTGATTTCATCATCATATGCTTGTGATTTAGCTCTTGTAGCAGCAGTTCTAACACGTTCTAGAAGGCTTTCAGAAATATTGAACCTCATTATCTATCACCTAAGCTTTCTTCGCACTGCTTTTTCGAGTGGTTTTCTTAGGCTCATCATCTAATACAATAGGTTCATCCTCAGGTAATGATTGTGTTCCTGTTTGGCTTTCATCTGTTGTAACAGGTTCATCCTCAGGTAATGATTGTGTTCCTGCCTGGCTTTCACCTGTTGCAACATCTCCATTGCTTAAGCTACTTTTTTTTTTAACAAGAAGATGTATTGAGGATCTAATACTTTACCATCATTGATAACTAATGCTTGAGTTACTTCCTCATTCTTTTCATAATCCCAGTACTTCTTAACACCAAACTGCATATTTGAGTTGATCGCATAGGCTTCTTTTCCAACCCAATACATTCCGAAATATTCACCGTTTTTTGCTTCATCAAAATCTTTGAATGTATCATTTTCAACGAAATTAACTGTTCTAGCTTTGAATGTTGCACGTTCTGCACCATCAATAGGATTATATGTTTCTGCATAAACAGGACGATTATTATCGTCGGCCAACGTTTTAATGTTTGCTTCATATGTAGCAGGAGTCATTACAAACTCTGGCTTTAATTTACGCATTGACAAAGGAATCTTCGCAAATAATTTTGTTTGCCATGATTTCCAATCTTTCATTTCTGCTTCCGTAAATTCAATAATGTGATCGGCTTTAATACGTCCTCCACTTACTTTATTAGCTTCTGTTAAGATACCTTCACATTCATTATTTGTAGATTCTCCTGTTAAAATTTCACGATCCATAGCTTCCAAATAAGCTTCTACAATAACTTTTGCTAATTCAGTTTCGAATGCATTTACAGTCAATACAGTTTGTAGTAATGTACGTGCTAAACGAATTTCACCAATCAAATATCCAAATTGTACAAATTCTGTAACAGAACCGGCCTTTTGACGATCAGATACTGTTGTTTCTGTAATACGTTTAAATGTAGCCTTGAATGAACCAATAGGATATTTAACACCACCACGGAAATTTGTATGTAATACTGCATTGTATAAGTAACCACGTGATTTACTTAATTCAGTCATTACTTTCTGAACAATCGTTTCAGGAATTAAAATACCTAGATCAGCTGCTACGCCTGCTTCTGCGCTACGTTGTCTTAAGATTTCTGACTGTTTCCCTTTTTGAACGAATTCCATGAATGCACTACGATACTCCATATCGTCTTCCATTCCTTTTTTACGTTCTGATAATCCTTTTGGCATTGTTGGATGTGCTTTGCTACGAGCATGTTCCTGTTGTGCAACAAAAGTTTCTTCTTCATCTTCAATAGATTTTGCCATAGTATCTAAGAACGCTTGACGTTGTGCAGCCTGGCCTTGTAACTCTTTGTCACGCTTTTGTAAGATATCAAATTCCGCCTGTAACATTTCCAAGTTTGTATTAGGATCGTTTTTGTTGACCTCATCTTGAATTTCTTTAAATCTTTTTTGAATCTGTTCGTGATTCATTGCTTTGAATGCTGCTAGTTGTTGCTCTGTAAACATTAATTAATAGCCTCCTTAATCTGCAACAACAAACTCAGTCTTTCTCGTTTCTTTTCATTTTCTTTTTTAGCCCGTTCCTCATCCATTAAAGACTTTGCCCTTGCTTCAATAGATGTTTGATCATTTGCAGGAATCGACACTGCCGAAACATCATAAATTTTTGATACTTTACGTGTTGTCCACATCTTTTTATCTCTATCATATGATTCCTCATCCACCATGTATCGCCATGACATCTGAGTAACCATTCCTGCCTGAATACTGTCGTACAAACGTTTTGCAGCTTCTGTTCTTCCTAAATCTGCTGCAACAAACAATCCATGTTCATCTACTTCAACAATAAGTGAACCATTGCTTGTACGTGCATATACCATTCCTCCATGATCAAATTGGAAGATGATATCACTCATATCAGCGTTGTCCAAACTTGAACGCTCAATCAACTCATATACATCATTACCTTCGTAATCTCGATAAAGCACATAAGGTTCAAATGTAGTAGCATATCCTTCAACATAGTATTGAGTATCAATCCGTTTGTTTTCCGTTACCGGGTTCATCTGGAACGGAATTGAGCGCATTTGGATTTTGCTGTGGTTCGGTTTCGCCATTGTAACTAATACCTCCTTGATTTGATTTAGTTACCTGGATGTATTCACCTCGAATAAAACGTTTCTTACCTTCATCATCTGGTAAAGGCGCTTTGTTCATAATATTTAATGCTCCGTTTGTATCAATCATTCCTCTATCGAACATTTGAGTTGCAACATTCAATTTTGTTTGTGTTGAATCATACTGTAAACGATCACTTGTAAGAATGATTTCACTACCATTCATAACCTGATTTACGGAATATAACATTCCACTCAACACTTCTCCAACTTCAATAAAGAATGGTTCAATAATTGATTCATAAAATGCATTCCATTCATCAGGTTTATATTTATTTTGTAAAATAGCTTCACTAATCCCAAAATAGCTGTATACACTATTTTCAATGGCTTGCTTCTGCTTGGCATCCACTAATAGTGGTTTACTTTCAATCGGTTTTACTTCATCAAAACGATTATCAATAAGAAATACACCCGTATCATTTTTGTTCAGGTTATTTCTTAAGATCATGTTCTGTTGCTCTTTATAGTCTTCATCATCATCAATTGGTGTTGAGATTTTAGCTAAGAATCGAACAATTGAACTTGACTTGATCGCATTGATTGCTCCTTCTTCCTGAGCAAGCATCAATTTAGCTGTTGTATCAAATGCATCATTAACGTCACCAAAGTAATCATTTTTATACTGCATTTGCCTTAGATGTCCTACCTTACTGTATTCAATCAATTTTGTTTCGCCATAGATGAAATTAAAATAAATATAAACTACACCATTGATTTCTTTTAACTGACACTGACTGGGAACAGCAGGCCATAATCCTTTTATCATTCCATATTCATCTTCAATTGGAATAATGAAAGCATTGTTTTCTGCAAAATATATAGTTGCCAGCCTTTTATAAAATTGACTAGCCGTCATATAAGGATTTGGCTTTTTCTTAATCAAATAGTTATATATCTTGCCTTTGTAATCTTTGTTTGTTAGTTCAGGTGAAGCCTTTCCACATGATGTAGCAATTCGATTGATACATGCTCTGCATAGTCCAATCTCATATATTCCACCATCATATGATGAATACACTGGTGAATATCCACCTAAGCTTGCAAACATTGAGTGTAATTGATTTTGTTTAGGTGCTGGCTTATTGAGTCCTAATAGACTTCCTAGCAAGCCAAATCTTTTTCTTCTGCTTTTAGCCACTAATTCACCTTCCTTTTCTTGTTTTCAAGGCGGTATTTAAATGTATCCCACCATTTTTGTCTTACTGTATATGCATCAATAACAGATGCATATCCATCAATATGTTTTCTTGAATCAGTTTTAATCATGCGAACACGATTGTCCTCCGCACCTTTCTTTAATGCCACACTAGACATATGTGCTTGTAAAAGTCCATTCGTTCCTGTATGAACAAATCCATCTCTTACATATCCTGTAAATTCATTAATAACAGGTGTAAGGTTAGTTCCCTGAATGACATCATCCATCTTGTATCCGTATTTCTTCATATCATCCACAAGATACTGAGCTGAATAACGGTCATATCCAACGACAACACAATAAATTTTGTATTTCTTACGCAACATTTCAAACCACTGCGTTACATCTTCATACCGTACAAAGTTTTCTCCACTTGGACTTAAATATCCCAATTGAATAAATCTTGTATATGGTATTTTGTCTCTTTCCTCGAGTTCCTTGATTTTTAATGTTGGAAGCCAGAAATGAGTAAATATGTAGTCATGACCTTGAATTCGTATAACTACAGATGCGGCTGTTAAATCGGTTGTTTGTGACAAGTCAATTCCACCAACTGCATATGTATGTGCAAAATCTTCAAATCTGAGTTCTTCACCTTTAACTTTGTTAATATCTTCCGCACTAAATAACGCTTCCGTTGAATTCTGTTTGATATTCGCATATTTTGTTATGAATTCAGCCTTATATGTAGGTGAGCTATGGGCTTTTAAAATTTCATTCTGCAAATATTCATAAGAAACTGATATTCCAAGGTTTGGCATTGCCTTCCTCAATTCAATAGGATCATCCCATTTTTGAATATCATCAATCATATAAAAGAAAGGCAACATTTGTTTTTCATCAGACGTACCAAGTAAAACAGATGTTCCACGAACAAATAGTTCATCATATAATCCTTCATCAATATAGTTTGCGGTACTTACAGGAATATAAAGTGGATCAGGTCTTGCACCACCTGCCGACAACATAACGTTGTACATTTTCATACCCGCTTCACCTTCCCAGGCTGCAAACTCATCAAAGATTGTCAAATATGGGTTGAATCCGTCTGATTTTTTAGATGCAAAGGCAATTGGCTCCCATCTACAGTTGTTCTGTTTCATGTAGATATCTGTTCTACGTTTTTTTACTCTTTGACTCAATGCTTTAGAGTGTTCCATCATTTGATACAGAACGTTGTAAATGATCTGCGCTTGTTTTAACTTTGGCGCTATATTGTATATCTGCATACCTGCTTCATCCGATGTAAATCCAACATCAAGTTCAATACCTGCACAAAGAAATGATTTTCCTTGTTTTCGGCCCATGACTGTAGGGATTTCACGGAACTGCCTTTTCCCATTCTTATCAACAAGTCCGAATATGCACGCAATATAGTATTTTTGCCAAGGCTCAAGCTTCACTTTTGTTGTTTTTCCTTCTACGTGGTGACAAAACGTTTCAATAAACGCTATATGCATTTCTGCTTTTTTCTCATCATAGAAGAAATCTCCATTTGCTAAACCTCTTTCAACATATTGAAGATTAAGCTTTATCCACTTACCAACTACATCTTCACCCGATTTAATACGTTCTTTATAAATGTCTAGATATTTCATTTAAATCTGCTCATGAACTCATCCAATTCATCACCCTTTTTTCCGGATACTTCTGTTGTTTTTGAAAGTGAAGTAGGTGACAAGCCAAGTTCTTTGCAGTATTTCATAATTTGATCACGTAATTGAACGGTAATAATGTAATATGGTGAGCGTGATAAATTCGTTGCACCAGCCTTGTTCGTGTATTCAACAACCATCTGTAATGTTTTGAAACCATTTGCTTTACTTGAATCTCTCCATTGCTTCATTGTTGAATCATATTGGGCCAAGGCATCTGCAAGTGAATCAATCGCAACTGAATATTCAGGAGAATATGTACCTAAATTTTCTAGTTGAGAATTTATCCTTTTTTTCCATGCTCCTTTTTGCATTCATCATCCTCCCTTCCACATCCTATAAGCATTCCATTTTCATCAAATTCAAAAGATGGTTTGCGTTTGGAATGTTCTTCTGCATGACACAAGTCACACAACGCTTCCAAATTAGAATCACCAAATAGAATGTGTATATCTCTATAGTTATCCTGGTCAATGTGCACTTTGTGATGCACACAAGTCGACCTGGTATAGATACCTTTTTTTAAACATCTTTCACAAAGCGGATGCGCCTTTCTATACGCTTTACTTTTCTTTTCCCAAGCCTTGCTTGAGTAGAATTTTCTAGCATAATTTCTAGCGCCTGTTTTCGTTGCTTCTGAACCATAATATTTTTTCATATCGCTACATTCAAAGTTTTAGTTAACAGATTTAAAGGAAAGGACGACAATCTAAACAGTAAACACTTTGAATGCAGTGATATGAAAAAGACCCGTGTTTCCACAGGTCTTTTTCAAACGGGCACAATATGAAACAATCCAAGAACTACCTTGTTTGTCCTAGAAGATGTTTTCCAATCTTCACAACTACAGAATATCACGGTTTTTCTTTGTACACTGTACAAAATGAAGAAATTCAGATTTTACCCCCTCTCGTGCGCGCATGACCGAGTTTTTTTAAACTCCCCACGCCGTTCCCCAAAACGCAAAAAACTCCCGAAAGATAGGGGGGTATATGCTGATCTGATCCATGCCCTGGGCGCTTTCAGGGTTAAAAATCAAACCTATGCAGCTACCACCACACCGCGCCGTTCACGGCTTCAATCATATGACATTCATATATTTATTATTGTGTTGAAACATCTTTCAACATGTCTTGTTGAAAGCGTTCTTTCATAACATGGCCATAGCTCTATTAATAGAACGTGCGTGTGTGTTCTTATATATGCAATAAGTCTTTCATCACTCCAATACATTGAATCATGCGCACCCGTTCCATGCGTTCAAGCGTGCTACTTGTCTTCCTGGAACTGAAGCAAACCCCACAAAAAAAAGGACGTTCACAACGTCCATACATGTATATATTTAAAGGTCTGTTAACTATATGTTATAAGACTAAAGCCAAACACGCTTAAAAGCCTTTTAAATAGGCGCTTGCGTGCACGTTTGCAAAACTAAAAGCTTTTTAAAAAAATGAGTCCAAAAAAAAATAATTAAAATTTTTTATTGACATATAGTTATATATGTTTATAATGTAAGTGTAAGCTAAATAAAAGCTTACACAAAAGACACGGGTCAAACTTAATAAAGTTGACACGGTTAAACTCCGCATATGAAAAGGCGGTGATAGTTATGAAAATTGATTTTGAAATAGCTATCAAGTTAAAGTTAGAAGCTGACACTAAGCAAATAAAAAAAGGTATAAAAAAATGCCTTAAATGCTTAGTGAAAGCATTTAAGACAATCTTTATTTAACCATTTATATTATAAACCGTGTCTTTCACTTTTTCAAGATTAGGAGGTGTAAATATTGTAAGAAAAAAAAGCGGTTCTTTTAATCAAATAGACTATATAAAAGAGTTTAACAAAAAGACATATAAACGCTATATAGTACAGATTAGAAATGAAAGAGTTGATCTTATAAATTGGATTGATCAACATCCAAGCAAAAACGCTTATATTATAGGTCTAATTGAAAAAGACATGAACCAAAACAAATAAAAAAGCGAACCCCTTCCAGGTCGGCAAACTCAAAAGGGATTCACAACAACGGCAAATATACACAAAATTCAGGAGGTTAAGCCCGTCTTGTATATATTGCTTTTCTATTTTATCATAGACGGGTTAAAAAAGAAAATGTTATCTATTTGTGAAACTTCAACTAAACACGTGGCTTATATGGCTACACAATACGACGATTTTGCGCATTCTACAGACGGCGCAATCATGGAAGCGCTTGGCGATGAAATTCTTGAAAATATGTATGATGATGAACTTCTTCCATTATGGTTTGAATTTAGAAGTGAACGATATAATGAATATTATTATGAATTAGATAATGATAATCTTGATTCATGTTTATCAAGCTATGAGCCTAATGAAATTGTAAGAATGACATTGGCTGGTGACTTCCATTATTGTGACGATTATTTCATTATTAATGATTATGAGAATTTAGAAAGTTTTTCGGATTATAGACTATTAGAAGAAGCTAGAAAAGATGATGAGTTCAAAACTTGGCTTACTGAGGAGAAAAGTGACTGGGATATGGACTGGTTAGAAGAAACTAGAAAACAATATTTAGCTTACTTAAAAGAAGGGTACTAACATGTTAACCCGCAAAGATCTTGACAAGATGAGCGCCGTCCAGGTGCTCGTACTTGCATTATTGAAAATGTATATATATATGTGTACTGCATTATTATTAATATGCCTATTTATAGGAGCATCTTGTATTATAATTCCACTTATTTATTAAATATTGGAGGTTTTAAAAATGAATAATAAAGAATATATTGAATTTACAGAAAAAAAGCTAGATCAACTAAATGCATCTAGCCGCAAACCTTATACAATAACCAAACATTTAAACGGTTTAGGTTTATATAATTTATCTTACGGGCTTGACGTTGTGGCCTGGATGCTAAAGCCGCGTGAACTTTGGCAACTTGTAAATGCTTTATGTATTATAGACATTTTAGGAGGGCTTAAAAATGACAATGTGAAAGCGTGAAAGAAACCATTTTAATTATTATGTTACAAATGAAAGAAAACAACCCCACATTTATGTTGAAGCGTTAGGAACTCCCAGCGCTTCAACTGAAAAAGTTTTAAAAGATCATGGTTTTAAGTTTGATCATAGCCAAGTGCATGTATGCAGCAGCTCAAACAAATGAATTAAGGTTGTTTGTTGCACATGATCTTGACAAGCTTTTCAATTATGATATTCAATTGTTTTTCAATACTGAAGCAAAAAAAGAGTTATATACACCAGATATTCAAGAAATAAAAGATATTTGTTATTATTTTAAAATTTACAAGTGTTATATTGACATACTAAACAAGGATCTTTTTAAGATCTGTAAACCAGGCTCAAAAAGCTTGCTGGCAACTTATAACACTTATTCAAAAACTATAGATGTTTTTAATAGAAACAAATTACAAGAAAGTTATATATACAATAATGGAAAAATTGAAAAGATGAGCATTAAAAAAGCAGCTCCAAAGAAAAATAAAAAGCCGCTTACAGATCAACAAAAATTAAATGAAATGCTTGAAGCATTTCCATTTTAGGAGGTAAAAAATATGGGATAATAAAAGGCTTCATCGTGCTATAATTTGTAATATATAAATATATAAAAATACTTAAAGGAGGAAACAATAATGGCAAGATCAGAAAAAGAAATAACATTTAAATGCAACCCTGAATTAGTTGAAAAATTTGAAGATGCGTATGATAAATTACGCATCGAAGAAAACGAAGTATTCAGAAATGCAATGAGAAGAGTAATACAAGAAAACAAAAGAGAAGAAGCCAGAACAAAAAAAGAATTAGACGAAGTTTTGGCTATTGTAGATAAATTCAAAAGTGGGGAAAGCCTTACACTTGAAGAAATTAAAACTCTAGCATACACAGATATACATATGCTAGATACAGAGGAATGGAGTTCTGTAGACGACACTCTTTCCTATATTTTGGAAGAATATGGGGAGGAGTGGTCTGAATATGACGATCGTTTCCCTAATGATCCGTATCTATACGGATATATCTTAGAAGGTCATACCTTTGTGACTGGTTACACTGGTGTAGCTGGTTGCTATTGGTATGAACAAACGGGGATGCTATGCGCTTAAAAAAATAACAGCCTTTAAAAAGGCTGCTTTTTTTATACTTTCATTTTGCTTATTTGCTTTTGAATCAGCTGCAAAAAGTTTTTCTTGTTTCTTTTGTTTGAATATAAAAAAGGCCTTAAAAGCTTAGTGAAAGCCATTAAAACCCTAATTAATTAACCATCTATATTATAAACCGTGTTTTTCACTTTTTCAATTTAATAAGTTCCTCATTTATTATATTCTAGTGTAGAGTCTAAAATCGTAAACACTTTTATTAAATTTGATTCTGAATAAAGTTGAAAATAATTTGAATCCTTTTTACGATTATTTCCAATATCTTTATTCAATAACTTTGCAACCAAACTATCAAATTTTTCTTTATTTACTTTGTAATACCATAATTCTTTAGAACCATCTGTTTCTAAAGACAAAATTTCTTCATTATTTGAACATACAACAACTATTGTTGTATCTTTATAGCTTATATAAATATGCCTATGTAAAAACTTGTCTTCAAACATTCAAACACCCCAAAGCATTACTCATCCAGGATCAGAAAAACTTTTTCAAGTTGTTCTTGAGACGTTAGAAAAATCTTTTGATATCCTTCATATTTGCATAGAATCGAACCGTCAAAAAACTTTTCCATCAACTGATAAAACTTTTCTTTCTTCACATAATAAACATAATTCACAGACACATCTTCATCATCATGCGCATTGTATTCAAAAACTTTTTCAACCATCTTAGAACAAATAACACCAATCTGTACATTATCATACTTTATAAAAACTTCTTTATAAGAAAACCTATTTTCGTCCATTTCATCACTCCTAAAAACTTTTTTACATATCATTCAATATTCTTAAAAACTTTTTGTAATCTTCTCCTGATTTTAGATAAAACTTATTACATCCATTCTTTATATCTTCATAGTTTAAGCATTCAATTTCATTATCTAAAAACTTTCTATATAAACTTTTGAATTTCGGTTCACAACAAACATAATGCTCAACCACTAATATATCGTTATCATAATGACACCTAGAAAACTTTTCATGCGCCATATAAATACATACAATACGATTTTTATATTGTACAAATAAACTATCTGTATTACGAATCATAAAAAACTTTTTCACTTCTGATAAAAACTTTCTCACAATATCACTCCTATCAACCAGCGGTCATTTCCGCATGAAAATCATAATAACATTTGCCTAAATACATACGCCCATTATAGAAATGCGTTCTTAAATAAAACATCACTTTTTCAAAATTCTGCCGATCAAGCACTATAATTCTTTTAAACCCATCACGTCCATGAACATCTTGTCTATATCTATACTTTATTCCATCATTGACAATAAACTTATCAAACTTTTTATATTTTGTTTTGGTGAGATTATATTCATAACCCCATCCTTCATCATTATGCAAAATTATAAACCATCTGTTATAACAAGGCATAATTTTTAAGTATCCAACACGTTCCATGATACCGTTCCTATTTATCTGCAATCGTTTCTACATAACAATTATAATAAATATATCTTTTTCCATCATAATCAAATTTTACATATCCACCATCATTTGTTTCAATATCAATTCTTCCTTCATAGCTTGCTAAAACTTTTCCATCTGCTGTATACACATTGATTATTCTATTCAATCCACCATTCAAATCTGATTTTACATCAGTACCCCAACGATCCACAGATGCACATCCAAATAATGAAATGCTAATCATTCCAACCATTAATAATTTGTATAATTTATTCATTTTATTCCTCTTTTCTTAGACAATCCTATAAAACACACATTTATTCAAATTCAACAAACCTTGTATCTTTCACTTTCCCGCATTTCAAACACACAAGATACTGAGTCTCACCGCTGATACAATGAAACATCTCATTCTTTACACACCAAGTAAATTCATGCTTACAGAATAATCTTTTAAAAAACCATTTAATTTTGTTTATCATCTGAACTTCTTTCTATGTCCGATAACTATATATTATCAGACTAACTACAAACCTTTTAAAAGCCTAGTAAATAGGCTATTTTGTAACACTTTTCTAAAATAAAAACTTTATGAATTTTTGAGCCATGCTATAGTGTGTTTATTTATTTGTATCTTCTACGTTAATCAAGCCATGTTCAATCGTTTCTTTAGCAGGAAAGAATGTTATTTTATATCCATACGGATTTTCTTTTACCGAATCGGTCTGAATACTTGTATATGTGACATCTTTTGATAAATGTGCATAAAACAATTTATATTTATCTTTTCCAGTTTTAATCGTTACATTCAAATCGCCATCACTATCTGTTTCAATAGATATTTTTCCTTCAACAGAAAACAACGGTTCATTTGTTCTAGTATTTAATGCCACAACCTTTCTCGATATTTTAAAGTTGTTTGCATCCACTCTTAAATTATGATTAGCTGTATCTGATTCTTGGCATCCCGCCAAACCTAGACACATTGTCATTCCTAAAATTGCACATAATATTTTTTTCATTTGTTCAAATCTCCCATAATGAGCTTTTTAAGCTCTTTTTTCATCGCGTAATACATTTTCATTCTGCTACAGAACTTTTCGCCTGAAAGCTTCTCAAATGATTCTCCGTTGACATAATGACGTTTCATATATAAACGAATATCATCATCTGGAATAAGATCAATAATTGTTTCAATTTCTCTCATCTTTCCTAAGATAAGATTCTTATCATCTTCAAGCACTTTTTCTTTTGAAATAAACTTTACAAGAACATCATTTGTAATATCCTTGTTCTTTTTTGAATCCAACCTTTGTTCAAATGATGGAGATTTTGGATCTGAAAATTCTTTTTTTTGAACCTCCAAATCCTTTAAGATTCCATCCAACGATTTAAACTTTCTTTCATAGATCTTGAACATTTCAAGCTTTTTAATTAATGCATCCACTTGAACATCTACATATTCTTCATAATCCGTTTTACTCATTTTCTCTCCTATTTAATTTCTTCAATTTCCTCAATGCTGCATGATGGAAATTTCATATAGAATTTATACATTGCCATACTTTTCGATTCCTCCTGGACTTCCATCACACAAATATTATTGTCTTTGATATATTTAATTCTGTATTTCTTTAACACCTTTATATCCTAACCTTTCTAATTCTTTTTTTCTTTCTTCATTTTCTTTTATTATCAGCCAGCCACATCCTTCTACGAACCAATCATCTCCATATATATCAAAAATCTGTTTCATAGTATCATTGCAAGCATCATCTATATCTAAGTGATCTACAATAAAAGCTAATTCTTCTTTTGGTATGAATTTCATTTTGTTTCCTCAAATCCATCATACAAATATTCTTTATTCACCTTATTTTTTAAATCCATAATTTCCATCCTTTGTGCTGAAATCATATTTTCTAAACTTGTAATATGTGATACCATTACACAACTACATACAATCAATCCGCATATAGCACCTAACATCAATCCTATTGTAAACCACATATTAGAAACCACTCTCCAACGGATTACCTGATGGTGCGTTCAATCCATATAAAATTGCATATACAATAACTGCATATACAACATAAAGTACTGTACAAGTAATAATAAGATCCAGGTCCTTAATAATTGCTTTTTTAATTCTATTCATCATCATTTAAATATTTAAACTCTTTCATTAACTCATCCTTTGTTTTTTCAAACTCTGATTCGATTTGTTTCTGTACATCAATCTTAGTTTGTTTAAACCATTTCTTTTTAAATTCAGTAACTGCCCTTCGGTAAGTATCTTCTCCAGTGTCACTGCTCTGCCACCATTCTAAATCGTGTAGCACTTTAACTAAATCTTTCATCATTTCATTTAATTGAGAATCGAACATTCTGTTAACACATTCTTCTTCAAGTCTGCAATACACATAGCTGTAACTTCCACCACTCATTAGTTAATCTCCTTTTCAATCTATAATCTTACTTCCGCAATTTGGACAGTATTTAGCAGTCATATTATTCTCCTAATTTGCTTATAGCCAAATACTCGACATTTTGTTGTCCTTCATACCAATCATTTAACCAACATACAGCATCTTCGCAAGCATTCCACTCTGCGCATTCCGTCGAATACGTCCATTCTTCTTCAAAGTCATATTTGTATCTAAGATAAACTAAAAAACTATAATCATCATTTTCTGCTATGTAATCATTTAATTCACTATCTGTCATTCCTTTTTTCAATCGAACAAATTCAATTGAAGGTATTTTAATATCGTTCATAAGTAAATTTTCCTCCTAATTCATCAACTTCTTTTTTTGAATCATCCTCAAGCATTTGTCTGAATTGTTCTTTAACCTTTTTTTTATACTCTTCTTCTGTGAATCTGTTTTTTTCTAATAATTCTTTTCCAGCCATTTCTCTTTCTCACGTTTACAAGAACATCGTAATAATTTTTTAATTTTTTTGATGCTAAACTATATTCTTTTTCAATTCTATCTATCTCTGCTTGTTGTTCTTTTGTTGGATTTCCATCGCTCAATGCGCAAAGCACGTACATACTTCCATAATACTTTTCTATACACTTATCATTAAGTTCGCAAAGCTTTTTTGCTTCGTTGTACCTTAAATTACATCCTTCATATGTTTCAAATTCTTCCGGTACATCATCTCCAAATGCTGCACAATAATATTCAGTGCCATATTCGTTTGATTGACAACGCACGAATTTACATTTATCACACTTCATTTTTATAGCCCTACCTCATCATCTTGTGGCATTTGAAATACAATATTGTGTGAATATTCTAAGTAACTCTCAATCTTATCCAATACCATTAAAGATTTACACTCACTTGAATAAATACCTAATATGTCGATTCCTCTTTCTGAATATCCGTGTATGTAATATTCACTTTCATCTTTAGTGTTGTTAATTACTACTTGATTTACATTTAACAACACTTTTTTACTTTGACTTCTAATCAACATAACCTAGTACCCCTTCGCTAACCTTTCTTTATTGATCTCATTCTCCTTCATAAACACTGTCCATCGTGTTTTACCTCTCTTGTCGCCAAATAAAGGCTTATAATCAATAACTTTTAAAATTTCGCCAAATTTAATTTGCTCATCATTCCATTTAAAAATAAGAACTCCACAATCTTCTAATACTCGCATGCATTCTTGAAACCCTTGCTTAAGATCTTTTTTCCAAGTATTGATATCTAACACACCATATTTTTTGGCCAACCAAGAATTTTCTCCTGCATGAATCAAATGTGGTGGGTCAAATACAACTAATTTGAACGTGTTATCGTCAAATGGAATATTTCTAAAATCGCCTATTACATCAGGATTTACAGATAATGTCCTTCCATCACATAACGTATCTTCTAATGTTCGATTATCCATAAAAACTGTGTTCTTATTACTTTTGTCAAACCAAAACATTCTAGACCCACAGCATGCATCAAGAATATATTTATCGTTATGCAGCTCCTTTTTATTCTTCATCCTCTGTATCCTCACATTCGTGTTCTAAGCTATCTAAATCAATGTGTTGGCCACACTTCGGACAATACTCATATTCGTCATAACCGATTTCATATCTAGTGCCACACCGAGGACAAATCCATGTATCATACACAAGTTCTCCTTTGTAATATCCATCACCTTCAATATCAGGTGTTGTTGCCGTTTCTTTTTCGACCAGATCATATAAAGTATCAAGTAACTCGTGATAATAGTCTGCGCCACGCGCTTCCAATTGTTCAATTTGCTCAACATCAGGAGAATCTAGAGTTAACAGTTTATCGAACGCATATTGATATTCATTCATTTTATTTCTCCTTTAAACTAGCCATAAAATCATGAGTACAATATAGTGCAAGATTTGGTCTGTCTTGTAATCAATCTTCTTATATCTTGCTTTTAACAAATCAATAATCACATGAGTTGCAAATACAAATAGCAACTTTAACGAAATACCAAATAGGAAATAAAACGGAACACAATACAATGCACAATGTACAAACATGTGATAGAAATTATCTCCTTTTGACTTCGCAATAAAATCTACTTGTAATACATAATCGCCAACCAAATGGCATAAAATCAATTCAATCATTTTCTTTCTCGCTTTCTTTTGACCCTAAATACTTTTCTATATGGTCTTCTAAATAGGCAACTTCATCTACAAATTCATAAAATTTACAGTTATTATGTGGAAACTGTTTAGTTGGATGATTTATTGGACATTTACCACATCCGTTTTTACATAAATGCTTTTTAAGAAACTCTTCGATGTAGTCCAAGCAATTATCGAATTTTTCTATATCATCAAATACTTCTTTGTTCATCTTTACTGTCAATTTCCTCATGTTTGCTCTTTGTTCTTTTCTTAATTCTTTTGCTATTTTTTCTAAATCTTTTTCTGTCATACTTCAACCTCATCATCTTGTGGCATTTGGTAAAACTTGTTATTTTCGATTAAATGGTAACAATTTGTGTTAATAGATGGCATAATTTTACTTGGATAAGGATATTCAATTTTTTCTTGAATTTCATCCAATACAGCAAAAGCTTTTTCTTGTGTTGAATAGACACCTAATATGTCGAGTTGTCTTTCTGAATATCCGTATATGTAATATTTACTGTTATCTTTAGTGTTGTTAATTATTACTTCACTTATATTTGCCAACGATTTTTTGCTTTGGTTTCTAATCCACATACTCTAATACCCCTCTTTCAATCTTTGATAATTCACTTTGTTTTTATCGCAATATGCTTTATATACATCTTCAATCGTGAAGCCTAAGTATTCTGTGATTGCAATTAGTCTTTCAAGCTTTTCTGATTCAATTCTCGGTAAATCTGCAAGTAACCAAATAATTCCAGTGTTAAAAACTTTAATTTCACAAAAACATACTCTAGCATGGTCTATCATTTGTTCTTCTGCTCTCAACTCCTCTTCACCACTACCGAAATGATTTTGATAACTTAAAACGAAATGCCAAATATCAACTAATTCGCCTAGCACCTTGCTTTTATCAACTTTTGGTTGTGTTTTCTTCCACCAACACCAATCCCCTTTTAATTCGTGCGTAAGTTCTCCAACTTCATCTAAAATTGCGAAGCCAAGATTTTTTTCGTCAATTTCAGCTAATCCGGATTCTTTCATAATTGCTTCATCTAGTTTAGCTTGCATTTGAAGCATTTCTTTTATTAAATCAATATCTTTACTTGTCATTTGTTTCTCCTTTTTTTTCTATAAAATTCATGATATACGTTAATTCTTTCATTCTTTTTACTGCTTCTTCTTTAATGAATTGCAAAGCTGCTCTCTTTGCTACTTCAAAACTTTTAAACGGACGAAAAATGCCTATTGTTTCTCCAAAATACAATGTCAAATATACATAAAACAATTTTGGCTCACTCTCGTTAAGTTGGTGTTCTTCAATTGTTGCGATTGCTCTGTTTTCATTGTAGGCATCAGTCAATACAAGTCGTGTTATTTTTTGCCCGTCAAATCTATTTTTTTCCCATATTAATTTCATATTTTTCTCTTCGGCAACAACTTCAGATTTTTTATCTTTTGTTATTCTATGTTTTACATGATCTTTACCGGTCAATAGTCTATATAAACAAGCTTTTCCGCCTAAAAAACCAATACCTTTAGAATCAATATACATTGATCGTATTTCTAAATCTTCATTAAAATACAGTGGGCTGTATTGCTTAAACTCACCATCTACATCAAATGCATCATATGGTTCTAAGCCATTGTCTTCCATGAATTTTTCAATCACTTTTGGTTCAATCATTCTATTTCCTCCAATTCCAATTCTTCGCATATTTTTACGATTATAAATCCATTCCTTGAACGCTTTATTTTTCCTTTTTTCTGTTTGGAATACATGGATCTAAATGTATTGATTGTTGTTTCTAAAAACAATGCACATTCATCTTCTGTTCCAATACAAGCAGGAAGATCATCCTTGTATATTCCATATATTTTTCGTGCCATCAGTTCAACCTGTAATTCTTTCCAGGCTCTTTCTCAATTTCAAAGAAGAAACCATTGCACTTTTCAACAATTCGTCCAACTACCGCTTCATTTATATCAATCATTTCCTGGCTTGTTCTTTCGCAGGATATAATCGTCTGCATGTTGTTGTTATAGCGATAATCAATCAAATCAAAGATTGCTTTATCATCCAACTTATTGGCACTAGATTTGAATAAATCATCTAGATACAAGATTTGAGCGTGTTTAGCACGTTCTAGAAGCGAATAATCAAAGTTGCTAATAGAATTGCTCAACTCAATGTATCTGACGTACATAACACGTTTATTTTGTTCTAACAACCAATTACTGATTCCTGAACATAGATGTGTTTTACCGCATCCACTCTGTCCTAAAAACATCAACCAATTGCAAGGCATATGTTCTGCAAAATTGTTTTTACAATCGGCAATGTAATTCACCGCCATTTTTTTGATTGCTTCCTGCCAAGGATCAGATGCTACAAAATCATTGATTCGTTTATTCAACAAATCACCTAGCCCACTGTTCTTTTTGTTCTTCTCAATCCATTCACTGCGATAGCTTGACAGTTTCTCACAGTCATTTCTTTTTGAACAAAATACCTTTGTTGGAGCCACCAGGTATTTCCCGTCGTAATACGCTGGCTTTTCCCAAATACCACAAGCTCCTGCTGCCATGCATTTGTCACAATCACTTTGACAATGTTTGCTTTTAAGATATTTCTTATTTTCTTCATTTTGTTTTTGGATTATTTCACTAACTGGCTGCATTACATCTTCATTCCTTTCGTGATCACAAAATTATTTGTTTTTTTAACTGGCGACACACTGTTTAAGTAAATTTCAAACTTAGATCCAAACAATGTATCAGGCCTTAAATATTTGTTCATTTTTGTATCGTTTAACCAATCATAAGCTTTCACATCAATCACAAGTTTAAAGTCTTCTAATCTGAATCCTTCATTCCACCTAGCCCGAATCTTCTCTCTAGCAATGCGATTACTGTGTTTGTAATGCTTTGAACATTTAGAATTCAAGTAGTCAATAATTTCAACATAAGGGATTGTTTCTGATACTGATAAATCAGTGTCGTCGGAACTTTCTTTTATATTTCTTTTATTAACTGTGTTACTAACTGTGTATATAACTGTCTTAGATTGGCCATTTTTGACTATTCTACAATTGCCATTTTCGACCGTTCGATTAGTCACTTTTGACCAATCTATACTTAAAGCACTTTTTAACTTTTCTCCTACTTCTCCAAACGCATACCAAGTTGTATGATTCCATGGATTTTCGTTATAGTTTCCCTTGACTAACAAGCCCAGTTCAACCATTTTATTTAAGATTCTTTTTATCTTTTGAACATTCCAATACGGGAACATTTTATGCAATCCTTCATATGTATTGAACGTCCAATATTTCCCGTCCTGGAAGTTGTAATTATTTGCTTCGTTTTTGCTGATCCAAAAGCAAAACATATCGAACATGATAGCTATTTCAACTCCATATTCATTCGCAATTTCCGCATCAAAACTATGTTTCATACTATCCTCAAAATAAAGATACTTCCTTTATTCTCTTTCTATTCCTTGTATTACTTTTAGGTAGAATCACAAGCTCATAAAGCCTTCCATCTACCTGATAAAAACGATATGCTGCACCCATACAAGAAACATTTTTTCTTTGTACAAGAGCAGCTGTTATTCCATATTCTTCAAACATATAAACTGCATCAGGAACTACTTGTAGAACCTCATATGATGCATTTTGAACCTGAATAACATCTCCTGTATTAACATTAGTAGCTTCTTTCATTTGTTCACCCCGTAACATCACTTGCTATCTTGAGTATGTGATGTTTTTTTATCTTTTAACTTTGTTACCATTTCTTCTATTGGTTCTTGTATCAGGCTTAAATCATATTGATCCAAGATTTTTAAATCACATAGATACGTTATTAGATCGTACCAACTTCCTATTCTTGAAATCACTTCTAATTCATCCATTGTTAAATCGAAACAATTGGATACAGCATAAGGAATATTATCTGCATAATATGTAATACTATGAATTCCTTTATCTTCTTCATTCAATTTCTCGTAGATTTCTTCTTTTTTTAAATCAATAAAAACCCTTCCAATTACATCAATCGGTTCTCTGTAACATTGTGGTTCATGTTCCTCACACTTAGTTTTCTTTTTTCTGAAAAACATCTTTACCTACTTTCTTTTCGCATAACTCAATGATTCGAGATTTTGTTTTTTCATTTTCCTTGTTGTACGAACATAGATTCTTGTGGTTTCTAAACTAGAATGTCCAAGAATGTCCGCAAGTTCTGTAATTGCATTTTCACCATTCTGCATTAAATACTGAATGGCGAACAGGTGCCTGAATGCATGAGGATGTACTTTACCAAGCTTAATCCCTCTGCATTTACCGGCAATCATCTTTAAGTCTCTAGACAATACACGAGCGTTTACAGGACTTTTCTTATCAGAAGATGTAAATATACACCCTTCTTCAATTTTATTGTCCTTGCAGTATTTAAGGAGTTCTCGACGTAAGTCTGAACGAAGAATGATTCCTCTACCTTTTCCTTTGTTCATAACATACACATTGTCATCCGTTACTGCTTCTACAGTGAAGAACTGTAATTCGCTCAAACGAATGCCAGTATAGCCAAAAACCTTCATGATCTCGTATAAGTCCATACGATTGATTTCTCGGGCTTTTTTCAGTAGTCTTTGAAATTCATTAGGCTCTAGAATATCATCCAAAGAATCATCTTTCTGGACTCTTACGTTCTTCAATAAATTCTTTGAATAATATTTCTTTAGCTTAAGAAAATTAAAATCATCATCTGAATCTATGATTTCTGCATATTTAATAAATTTATTAATAATCACAATATAGTTGTTTACTGTACTGATTTTATAATCGTGCAGTAGTTTATCTTTAACACCAACTATATCGTGCTTTTGTATTTCACCATCAGGCAATGAGTTAACAAACAAAGTAGTTACATGTTTGTATTTACGAATGGTATTCTTACTTTTTTCATCCGCTGTTTCTTCTTCTATGAACCCGTTAATCTTTGCTCGTAACTCATCCTTAGTCATATTACTTAACTACCTGTATAAGTGTTGTAGCCAAAATCTTAGTAGATAAGAACACACATACATTAAGCGCAAGTAAAGCGATATTAATGCATGTACATGCAACTACATAATTCTTTGGCTTAGGTTTCTCTTTAATGAGAAACTTGTCATCTAACTTATTGATCTCATACTTATCGAAATCGGGAATCACCCAAGTTTCCTTCTCTTTTTCTTTTGTCATTTTATATCTCCTTATATAATAGTGATTGGAGGTGAAAAGAAATGTCTGATTTAGCAATTCAAATCCACAAATTTGTCCTAGCAAACAAATATGGTGAGTATGATACATGTAGCATAGAAAATGTTTCCAAAGCGTTCCCAGGCTATACAGTATATCAACTCGAAGATGCTCTTGATGAACTAGCAGACCGTGGATATATCAAATCAAACGGTCATTTTGATGCTACTGATTATTACACTTTTACAGTGTTGAAATAACCCTTGGCATTAGCACTCTTTTGAGTGCTTTTTTTCTCTTAACCTTTCATGAATCGAATATGCTCTATCTTGATGGTCTATTCTTTTCACCAAAATCCAATCCTTAGCCAAAATATCATTTGTTGTAATACCTGCCATACGAACAATATATCCTTTAAAAGGAATATAAGCGCCATAGCCATAAATAGCATTATCAAACGGCACTAAATAGCCATTTACAGTTGTGAGGAATGAATTCTGGCGTACCATTCCCATTTTTCTTTTCTTTGCCAGCTTAGTGGCTTTAATAATATTCATTTTTTATTTCTCCTTTTAGAAACTGTGGTATAATAACCATGTGATTAATTTACAAGGGCTCACTACCCTAGCACTCTTGCCCAAGAGTGCTTTTTATTTGTTCCTTCCAAATGTCATTAAGCGCACTTTTAGTCTCAGGAAAATGCTCAACAAATATTGGAGTGGGAACTACAAGAACCTTTCCAAGCATAGTAGCGCGATATGATCCTTCAAATATTTCACCTTTTTTGTCTTTTTGTTTGCGTAGATTACGTAAAATCTTTCTAGCCTGTGTATCCTTTACTGGTAAAACAAGCACCACATCTTTAACAGTCACATATGCTTTCATTTTTCTTCGTTCTCCTTTCCTTTTGAATCTTGAATTTTGCTTCGATCTAAAATACACGCGATATATCCTTGGTCATACTCGTTGATGTCATATCCCATCTTTTTGAGTTTTTCCAAGGTTTCTTTGACATTTTCATCAGTTGACATCACATCCCTCCTTTCAAGTTAATTACATTAATATTATAGTTAGTTAAAATAACTTTGTAAACAATTATTTGTTATTTTAGTTAACTTCTACTTTTTCTTTTGTTATAATACATTTAGCCATAGAAAGCTGGTGACCTCATGGAAGAAACGATTGGGCAACGAATTAATGTTGTCAGAAAGAAATTGAATTTAACTCTTGAAAAATTTGGTGAAAAAATCGGAATTTCAAAAGTTTCCGTCAGAGCCATAGAAAAAGGAATAAATAACCCTTCAGAACAAACTGTAAAATTAATTTGTAGTGTATATAACGTTGACTATGCATGGTTAACTCAAGGTGTTGGAGAAGATATTTTTATTTCCATCCCTGAGTCAAAGATAGATCAAATTATGGAAGATTATGGCTTAACTGAAAAAGAGCGACCACTTGTTCGAGGATATTTGGAAGCGCCTGAAGAAGTCAGACAACAAGTTGCCGATTATTTAAATTCAATTGTTGAAAGAGAAATAGCAAGAAGAGAAAAAGAAAAGAGTAACAAGAAATAACTTGTTACTCTTTATTTTATAATTCTATTAGATCGTTTTAATCTTCTGAATCTTCATTTGATATTTTTACAGATGGAAACGCTATAACTATTTTGTAATCATCGTAAGTTGATGCATCGTCTAAGTCAACGTGGTTTGGACTTATATTAAATTGTTGCTTGTCTTTATAATCTAAATTGCTAATACGTTTACCTGTAGAACCAATTAATTTTTTATCTTTATAGAATACACCTATAATCTCTACTTCTGATACCCCTTCAGGATATTCCTCCATGTCACTACAAATTGATCCAACTAATTCCTTATGTGTTTTGCCTTCGGGATTGGAGCCATAATTTTTCACATCGTCAATTCGAGTGTCTTTTAATTTGAAAAGATCATTAGATTTTTTACCTTTAGCCAAAGGTTCAGAAAATCCACCGGAGTTTTCAATATCTTCAATACTAAATTTAACTTTAGCAGGTTTTTCACTAACTGAGGTTACGTACCAAGAAATATATGTATGATCTTTAGCTAATATATAACCAGTATACATTCCTTCTTCTTTAATGCTATATCCATCTTCATCTTGGCAATCAATAAATAACCCTTGGTAATTGTTTGCATCATATGAATTTGGGTTAATCACTTCTACTGAATAATATACATCACATATACCATCTCCTCTATCTTGAATATCATAGTAAGATTCTCCAATTTTCAATGATTGATTTTTAATGACATTATCTTTATTTTCTGTTGATGATGTATTGTTGTTTGAACATCCTATTAAACATATAACCATCATTAAAGATAATGCTAATGATAAGTACTTTTTCATAATTCACCTTGCATGCCCTTTCATATTTAATATTAAACGATTTACGATAATTATTCTAGTATTTCATCCTATCTTCTATTTTTTAAATTTGCGCATAAATGCCTATAGGTATTAGTCTTATTCATTTTTATTTGTTTACTATATATTTACTATATGTTTACTAATAAAAAAAGCTAGACTAAATCTAGCTTATGTACTAGAATGTAGTTAATCAAAGATTGATTGTACTGCATCTAGTACTTCTTGAAGAATGTGTCGAGGGCATTCTTCTTTTTTTGTTACTTTTCGTGCTTTTAAGTCAAGGGTTTTTACATGTTCACATAAAACACATCCTGTAGTTTTCATTTTGGGGTCTAAAGGAATATGCATAGGGAAATCTTTCGTATTATTTGTAATAGGGCAAATAATATACAATCCCATAATTCTATTATAATCATCATTCGATATGATCAAGCACGGTCTGTCACCTGCTTGTTCATGACCTCTAACGGGGTCTAAATTTGTGAACACTATATCGCCTTGTTTGTAGTGCATTAAAAAACCTCCTTACCGACTACTTCATCAGACCATATTTCTTCTTGCTGTGTTGGGCCTTCATAATTGGCAAAACGTTCGGCAATAGACATACGTCTTTTCTTGTTTGGTGTAAGTGTAATTGAATTGCTTTCTACTGTCATTTGTAATTCATCGCCCGTTTTGAGTGACAGAAGTTCCATAACTGCCATAGGCAATCTTATCCCTTGACTGTTACCCCATTTTGTAATTTTTAAACTGCTGTTTGACATAATATACCTCCCATCTCCTCTGAAATAAGTATATACATTGTATATTTATGTTGTCAACAAAAAAACGTCAATTATATTTGACGTTTTTTAAATTTGCGCGTAAATACCTATAGGTATTAGTGTTATTCATTTTTAGATGATAACAGCAGTCTTTGTGCATGATTGTACAGAATTCGCAGATCATCAACACTTAGCTTTTTCGCTAGGATAATTAATTTCGTTATCCATAAATTCCTTTCCATAAGATCATCCCTTTCCATTCATTTTCTATGAATAAAAAGAAAAACGTTTTCCTTATTATAATATATAATAAGTCTTAAATTTTATATGTCAATGCCTGTTTTATATTAATTTGTACAAATATAATACTAAAAAGTGCAAGTGGTTATATATCACATTATTAGTATTGAATTTTTTTCGGGGGGGGGGGTAGAATTTTTAATGTACTTTTGGTTATATTATTAACTAATTTTGTTTTGTAAATATTTATTAATATTTTGCATTTTTCATTACTCTTTTTAAAATGTGATGTTATTATTCATGTGTACATGATAAATATTTTAGGCTTTTTTCTATTTCCTCAAGAAAAGATTAGCAGAGCAAAAAAAAGAATGAGCAAAGAATGAAAAACAGATAGTGATATTGAGCAGTATACACTATCTGTTTTTCTTTGTACACATAAAAAAAGGAAGCAGTGTCGTTTTCAAGACTGCCTCCTCAAAACTAATGTTTTTCCTTGCAAACGTAGTTTAACACAGATTAGTAATATACGTCAATTGCATCAAAAGAGTAATCAGATGTTAATTTATGCTTTTGATTGATCCTATATACTATCTGTTTCTCTTTTTCAAATTTACTGAACTATATTCATTAAATACATAGAATCAATTTGAAGCATTGTCATTGCTAATTGATGCACTTTAGACGATAAATCCTTCTCAGATGATAAAACAGTCATTTCATTATCATCACTTAAGGAAACC
>ERZ857745.1061-NODE-1061-length-36077-cov-4.711482_pt1 | contig 36077 bp, 24 predicted proteins | sample MGYA00519699_ERZ857745 | MGnify/ENA primary metagenome ERZ857745 (study PRJEB31778, sample SAMEA3449357) | human gut metagenome | biome: human gut; feature: human-associated habitat; material: faeces | place: United Kingdom | collected 2010/2012 ...
CGATACCATGTTCATGCAGCCATTTTACCTGTGGATAAACCGGAGCGGTTCCTACACCGCCGGCAACAAATAAAATTTTTTCTTTTTTCAGGTCTTCTAAATCTTCCTCTACTAATTCTGATGGACATCCTAATGGTCCAACAAAATCTTCAAAGAAATCTCCCTCTTTCATCTGTGCAAATTTTGTAGTAGAAGCTCCAATCGGCTGGAATACGATTGTAATGGTTCCTGCTTCTCTGTCATAGTCACAGATTGTCAGCGGAATTCTTTCACCCTCATCATCTTTTTTTACAATAATGAACTGACCAGGCTGGCAGTGCTGCGCAACACGTGGTGCTTCTACAACCATGAGATAAATAACCTCATTCAGCTTTTCTGCTTTCAGAATCTTGTACATATTGTCCTCCTCACAATTCCCAAAAGGGAATATTTTATTGCTATGATTGCTATCAACCAGTATAATCCAATTTTCATCAAAATTCAATTAAAAAATCGTACTTTTCCTCAAACATACAAAAAAAACTAGTTTCTCACTGGTAAAAGACATACGTTTCACTTGCAGTCAAACTAATTTTTCCATTTTTATTCACCAAAATTGCGGAAAAAATATGTTCACCCTCTGGCATTTCAACCGGTCCTGTGTACCTTGTACTTTCTGTCGTCACAGTATCATCAAATGCATAATAGGCGGTACAGCCACTCGGCACTGCAATTCGAATTTTTGTCGCCTTTTCATATTGCCCGGAATCCGGTGTGATTTTAGGTGCGTCCGGAGCTTTAAATTCAATTTTATAAACTTCTTCTTTATTTTCGCTTGTCGTTACCTTTACTACGTTTACGTCCATAAGCTCGTCGATCTTCACAGAATCGTCGCGGCATTTGAGTATGTCGCAAAGCTCGATCACGCCTTCAAGCACTCTGCCCGGACTTATAACATAGCAGGTATATATTGTTTCTTTCTCACTTCCGACGCGGCGTATATACTCGATAGCCTCGCCTACCGTCATGCTGCTTTTGAGGTCTGTAAACTCGCTGGTCATAATACTGCCGACAGAATCGTCGGAGTAATTCAGAAACCTGTTAAGCTCGCTTCTTGTATCGTTCGCGGCGTTTTTAAGTACACGCTTTACAACCGTCGCCGGCAGTTCTTCAAGCATATCGACAGCGTCGTCCACGCTGAGCTCCTCTATAATCCGTCGTATCTCCTCGTCGGTTACGGAGGTAATGAATTTTTCCTGTACATCAGGTTCAAAATAGCTGAAAACATCTGCGGCAAGCTCTTTCGGCAGTGTTCTGAAAACAGGCAGCGCCTTTGAAATGTCAAGTCCGCTGAGATATTCGGCTATATCCGCCTCCTGCATTTCTTCAGCAAGAGGTCTTATCGCACGGTAGTTTTTTGCTTCGACAAGAGCGTCCATCTGCTCCTTGAAGCTCTCGTAATTCTTATCCATTTTTTCTTTCCTCCTAAAGAAATTTTATGAAGGAAAAGTCAAAACGGCATAAAGATACCGCCATTCGGATCTTTTATCCTATGCGGCGGCGGAAAAATCTGTATTTATAGCGTCAAAACAGCACTTATTTGCAAATTTTAACGCACAAAAACTCCGGGAAGCCTCTCAAGTTTACTTCCCAATCCGCCGGATATGCAGTTACGACTTCGCCCGGGTGTATCCACTTGAGTTTGCCCCCTTTTTTAAAAAATTATTTTATGTATACAGTATACCACTTGCGCGCCGGTTTGTCAACAAGCAGACATGACGAATTTTGCGTTTGAAAACTAACAATATTTTTGCCGATTGTATAATTATTTTGACATAAAGCGCGGTACTTATTGACTTTTATTTATTTAAATGCTAAACTTACAAAAACAGAAATTTCCGACACTGTATATCAAATGAGGTAAACTATGCTCTACAAGAAAAATTCCGCTGCTGAGCTTGACGACAGGCTTTTCAGAAAACCTACAAGCGAATACCGCGCCGCGCCTTTCTGGTCATGGAACTGCGTTCTTGAAAAAGACGTGCTCTTACATCAGATTGACGTACTCGAACAGATGGGATTCGGCGGATTCCATATGCACTCGCGCGCAGGTATGGCAACCGAATATTTAAGCGATGAATTTATGTCGCTTATACGTGCGTGCTGCGACAAGGCAACGCAAAAAAATATGCTCGCGTGGCTCTACGACGAGGACAGATGGCCGTCAGGCTTTGCGGGAGGATATGTCACAAAAGACAAGCGTTTCCGTCAGAGATTTATTGTGCTCACAAACTCAAAGCGTGAGGACGCGCTTGACAAACAGACGGCTTACAACGAGGGAAAAACGTATTTTGTCGCGGCGTTTGACATAAAGTTCAACGACAAATACGAGCTTGAAAGCTACCGCCGCATTGGAGAAAACGACAGCGCCGAACATTCAAAATTCTACGTATACTCGGAGGCTGCAAAAGACACGCCGCGTTTCAATCTTCAGACCTACTCCGACACGCTCTCGAAAGAGGCTGTGCAGAAATTCATAGACATAACTCACGAACGCTACAAGGAATGCGTCGGAGATTATTTCGGAAAATCCGTACCTGCGATATTTACCGACGAGCCGCAGTTTGCGCGCAAAGAAGTTCTCGGATTCGCAGACCGTTTCAAAGAGGTAAGACTGCCGTGGACAATCGACTTTGACGACACTTTCAAAGAGTGCTGCGGCGATTACATAACCGATTTTCTTCCCGAACTCTACTGGGAAAAGCCGAACGGTGAGATTTCGGTTCACAGATACCGCTATCACGACCATCTCTGCAACAGATTTGCCCAAAGCTATGTAGACACCATAGGAAAATGGTGCGAAAACAACGGCATTGCACTCACGGGACACCTTATGGAGGAGGACTCGCTGTTCTCGCAGACAAGCGCAGTAGGCGACGCAATGCGTTCGTACCGCTCATTTGAAATTCCCGGAATTGATATGCTGTGCGACGCTACAAACTATCTCACCGCAAAGCAGGCTCAGTCCGCAGTCCACCAGTTCGGCAGAGAGGGACTTGTTTCCGAATTGTACGGCGTTACTAACTGGGACTTTGACTTCCGCGGTCACAAATTCCAGGGTGACTGGCAGGCGGCCCTCGGCGTAACCATACGTGTTCCGCACTTATCATGGGTTTCCATGAAAGGCTCGGCAAAACGCGACTATCCCGCTTCCATAAACGAGCAGTCACCGTGGTACAAGGACTACGGATACGTTGAAGATCACTTTGCAAGGCTCAACACTGCGCTCACACGCGGAAAACCCGACGTTGATATAGGCATTATCCACCCGATAGAATCGTACTGGCTGCACTGGGGTCCTGCGGAGAGCACGGCAAACGTCAGAAATCAGCTTGAGCGTTCTTTCGGCAATATCGTTGACTGGATGTTATTCGGTTTCCACGACTTTGACCTCATATGCGAGGCACTGCTGCCGTCTCAGGTAAAGAACATATCCGACACTCTTGAAGTCGGCTGCATGAAATACAAGACCGTCATTGTTCCGGGCTGCGAGACGCTGCGTTCCACAACGCTTGACGTACTCGAAAAATACTCGGCTGCCGGCGGAAAGCTCATCTTTATAGGCGAGTGCCCGAAATACACCGACGCAAAGGCAAGCAGCCGCGCAAAGGCGCTTTACGAAAAATCCGCCGTCATTCCGTTCGACAAAGCAAAGCTCGACGAAATTCTCGAATCCGACCGCAAGGTAAGTTTAAAGAATCCCGACGGCAGCCATTCGTCCGAATACCTTTACAATCTTCGCCGCGACGCAAATTGCAGCTGGTTATTTATTGCACGCGGCAGAAAGACTGTTGACAAGGACAGTCCCGACAAAAACGTACTTGTGCGCCGCGACCTTACAATTACATTAAACAGCAGTTTCCGTCCCGTAGTCTACGACACGCTTTCCGGAGAGATTAAAGAAACGCCGTTTACAAGACGCGAAGGCAAAACCGTTATAAAACACACGTTCTTCAATCACGACAGCCTGCTTTTAAAGCTTATTCCGGAATCGGGTGATATTGATTTTAACATTCCTGCCGAAAATCACGGAAAAGTCACAAGCCGTGAGGCTGTACGCGGCTGCGTTGAATACAGCCTTGAGGAGCCTAACGTACTTCTTCTCGACTACGCTCAGATCTCTGTTGACGGTTCGCCTTTTGACGGCAGAGACGAGATCTTACGCGCAAGCCGTTACTGCTACGGCAGGGTATTTGCAGACCGTCCGTTCTACGCCGACGCACAGCCGTGGGTTATCCCAAACGAAAAGGCAGAACACTTTATCGGCGTAAGATTCAGGTTTGACAGCGAGATCGAATGCAAAAACGTACTTCTCGCCTTTGAAGAAGCGTGCGAAATTGATTTCAACGGCAAAAAAGCCGACATGACGCCCTGCGGAACTTATGTTGACCATTCTATAAAGACTGTAAGACTGCCCGACATCATAAAGGGCGAAAACGTGCTTACCGTGACCGTTCCGTTCACGCCGAGATGCGGTCTTGAGGCTATGTATCTGCTCGGAGATTTCGGTGTAAAGCTTAAAGGCACAAAAGCCTCTATAACAAGCCGTGAAAAGGATATAGGATTTTCTTCGATCACAAACCAAGGACTTCCCTTCTACGGCGGAAACATAACCTACAAGGTAAAAGTCGACACTCCCGACTGCGACTTATGCGTTCATGCGAGCAGATACGCCGGTGCGCTTGTCAGGGTTGCTTTTGACGGCAGAGACTGCGGCAAGATCGTCTATGCTCCGTACAAGCTTGACATAAAGAACGTAAAGAGCGGAAAGCACGAGATTGAATTTACCGTCTGCGGCAACCGTTACAACACATTCGGCGCACTTCACGACTGTTCCCACAGCCGTTGGGCAGGTTCAAATATGTGGAGCGAACGCGACGAAAACTGGTGCTACGAATACTGCGTAAAAGATACCGGTCTTCTTGCATCGCCCGTTATCGAAATTATAGAAAAATAAAAAGTCCCGTTTTCACGGGCACACAAAACCGGGTACGATATTACTTCGCACCCGGCAATTTTTTAATATAACTTTTTACACTTCGTAAACCGCATATCCCCAGTCGGAGAGTTCGAGTTTTCCGTTTTCGCCGAGCTTTGCGCCCTTTGAAATAATGCACGGCGAGCATTCGGGGAGTTTTGTTTCCACGCATTTAGGTTCTTTACTCAGATTGAACACGCAATAAAGGTGCTGTTCGCCACATTTGCGGCGAAATTCAAGCACATCTGTGCAGTCCCCGAATTCTACGTTTCCGAGTGCGACCGCAGGCAGTTCATGACGAAGAGAAATGAGCTTTGTAATTACTTCTCTTCTGCGTTTTGCGGCGTCGGAATCCTTATTTGCCCAATCCACCGTCATATCGCCCTTTGAATTATGGAAACGGTTATAGAAAATACTGTGCGGATGTGTGTCGGCTATCTCGTTTCCGTTATATACAAAGAATATACCTCTGATAAAGGCATTGAGTGCAAATGCCGCCTCAACTCCGTCATGTCCGGGGTATGTATCGCATCTTGTATCTCCGCTGTCATTCGCGTAGTCATGGTTATCAAGGTCGCGCAGTACAAGGCAGTCGCCGAACTTTTGCTCCCTATGCCTATATTCATTTACAAGCTCAGAAACGGGAATTTCCGCGCGTATTACCTGCTTTAACTTTGCAGCCCAGAAAAATCCGTAATATATATCGAAACCGCTGTGTTTCATAGGCATGCCTTCGTTAAGAAAAACAGCGTCGGGATTTATCTTACGGCAGCGCTTAAAGCCCTCATACCAGAAGTCCGGCGGACACAAATCTCCGACATCGCACCTGAACCCGTCAACGTGAAATTCATTCATAAAGTACTCCATGTTCGAGTAAAGATATTCGCGAAGATTCGGATTTTCATAATTGAGCTGCGGAAATTTCCACTCGCCGACAAGAGCGTTGCCGTCTTTTCCGCGTCTTATAAAATCCGGGTGCTCCTTAATAAACACGGCGTTCGGTCCGCAATGGTAGTACACAAGGTCAAATAAGATTTTCATGCCGAGCTTATGGACGGAATTTACAAAATCGTGCAGATCCTCTTTTGTGCCGTACTCCGGATCCACTCCGAAATAGTCGCTTATTCTGTAAGGGTTTTTCGGGTTTTCAAGTCCGCAGTTTTTCTGACGTTCGCTCCAGAAGAATTTATCATCTCCGTCGTCCTCCGTCATAAAAGGACAGAGATACACAATATCGACGCCGAGCTGTTTGATTTCGGGCAGATGTTTTTCAGCCGCCTTCAATGTTCCCTCTTTTGTAAACGTCCGAGGGAATATCTGATACACGGTCGAACTTAATATGCGTCTTATATCCATAAAAACAACCTCCGATATTTATTTTGATGAGTCTATTTTAAACCGCACATAAGCATATGTAAACCCGTATTACGGCATAAAATATCCGAATTTCGGAACTTGCATTTTTATGTGCCGTGTGTTAAAATGGTGTCGGTAAGGAGGGTTATTATGTTATCGCATTCCGACCTTATAATAAACGTGCTCGACGTCATACGCTTTCGCAGGGGTGTGGTGTCGTATTCCACAAAAAAACGTCCGTTTCACGTACTGAGCCGCAGAATACACGGCAATTCCGAAATTTACAAAGACAAACAGACATATTACGCCGACGAAAACAAGGTGCTTTACATTCCGTCGGGCACAGACTATTCGCAAAAGAGCGGCTGTGAAGAGGAAATAATCGCAGTTCATTTTGAAATACTGAATTTCGGAACCGACCGCATACAGGCCGCGGATTTTCCGGACAACTCAATTACGGAGGATTTTTCGCGTCTGCACGAACTATGGAGCGCAAAACGTCCCGGATACAGGTATCTGTGCAACGCCGCATTTTACGAAATACTTGCAAAGCTTTGCTCTTCATCGGAAAACAATTCGGGCAAAGACATGATTTTAGCGTCGCTTGAATACATTGACAAAAGCTTTGAAAAAGAAATTACTATCCCGTATCTTGCAAAGCTCTGCGGAGTAAGCGAGAGCTATTACAGGCGCATTTTTTCAAAATGCATGGGTATTTCTCCGCTGAAATACATAAACCGCCGCCGTGTAGCCTATGCAAAGCCGCTTATACTTTCGGGCAGATATTCAATGAGCGAAGTTTCCGCAATGTGCGGCTTTTCGGAACAGAAATATATGTACGACGTCTTTAAAAAGGAAACCGGTCTTAGTCCGTCGGAGTACAGAAAAGCGGGATTGGGATAAAAAATCCGACTCGGTGCAGAAAGCAGCGAGTCGGAAAATACTTAAAATTATAATTACGCAGATTACAGCATCTTACCGATAAGTTCCGAATTATCAAGCGGAGAAAGGTATGCCGGAGGCACGTCGAACACGCTCTTGCAGCCGGTATTTCCCTCTTTATTCATTCTGAAAGCCGCTCTTGCATATGCGACAAGCACGCTTGAGGTAAATTCGGGGTTTGAATCGAGCTTTAAGCTGTATTCTATAACGTGCTTATTCTCGCCGTTAAGTCCGGTCTTGCCGCTTCTTATCACAAATCCTCCGTGGGGTATTCCGCTGTGGTTCTTCTTTAATTCTTCCTCGGATATAAAGTGAACCGTCGTATCATAATCGGCAAAATAGTTGGGCATTGTCTTTATCTCATTTTCGATTCTTGCCTTATCCGCACCGTCCTCGGCTACAACAAAGCATTCGCGGGTATGCTTTTCACGCGTTGTAAGCACGGGGTTTTTACCGCTCCTTACGGCGTCGAGCGCGCTCTGAACGGGTATTGTATACTGTCTTGCGTCTTTTACGCCCTCAATTCTTCTTATCGCGTCAGAATGTCCCTGGCTTACGCCCTTTCCCCAGAAAGTATAGTCCGCGCCGTCGGGAAGTATGCACGAGGCATAAAGACGGTTGAGCGAAAACATACCGGGATCCCAGCCGACCGAAATAATTGCAGTTGTTCCTGCGTTTTTCGCGGCTTTATCGACGTTTGCAAAGTGTTCGGGTATTTTTGCGTGCGTATCAAAGCTGTCTATTACATTGAAATACGACGCAAGAGCAGGCGTCTGTACGGGGAGATCCGTTGCGCTTCCTCCGCAGATTATAACGACGTCTATATTATCCTTATGCTCTTCTATGGTGTCGATCGAAAACACCTTTGCCCCGGTAAGAGTCTTTACGGTTTTGGGATCTCTTCTCGTAAACACTCCGTAAAGCTCGGTATCCGGATTTTGTTTTATTGCACATTCCACTCCTCTGCCGAGGTTTCCGTAGCCTGCTACGGCAATTCTTATACTCATAACAATTTTCTCCCGATATTAAGATTTTTTATACGCATATTTTAACACACGGCGGTTGTTTTTTCAACCGTTATGTTTTTTCCAAAAATCATTTATTATATTTCCGAGCTGTTCGGTATCTTTAACAATTTTATATCCGTGCCACGAGCCGGGAAAATTTCTTCTGTGCGACATTTTCATGTATCTGTCGTCCGCAAGCACGATAAAGCCGACGTCGGACTGCGAACGTATAACTCTTCCGCCCGACTGGAACACATGGTTAAGCCCCGTATACGTATACGCATAGTTAAAGCCCTGATACTCGCCGAGAGCTTTATCGAAATGTTCCTTTAACAGATCGCGTTCAAAGGATATACCCGGCATTCCCGTGCCGATTATTACGGCTCCCGACAGTCTGTCGCCTGCAAGATCCACGCCCTCGGAGAACATTCCTCCGCAAAGCGCGAAAACTATAAGCGTTTCTTTCGGATCGGGCTTAAACAGATTCAGAAACTCCCTCTTTTGTTCGGGAGTCATATTCGGAGTCTGCATTTCGCAGCGAAGTTGCGGATATTCGGCGCAAAACTCGTCAAAACAAGTCTGCATATAATTATAAGACGGGAAAAACACCATGTAATTTCCGATTTTGCCACCGCAGGCTTTATAAACAATATCGCATACGTTTTCAAGGCTGTTCTGCCTGTCCCGAAATCTTGTCGAAAGATTTTTATATATACAGCAAAGCTGATTTTCAGGAGGAAACGGCGACGGTATATCTATACATTCGTCGTCTTCGGTATGTCCGAGCATTCTCAGATAATACGAAAACGGAGAGAGCGTTGCCGAAAAGAAAACCGTCGAGCGCACCTTTGAGCAGGCAAGCCGTATAAGCTCGGATGGATCGGTACAAACGAGATTATACACGCAGTCGTTACCCTCTCTGTGGATATACTCGGTATACGCGTCGGGCAGGGATTTTGCAAGATTATACATATCACAGAAAAACGAAAGTTCAAAATACAGCTCAAGCGTCGCTTTTTTTACGTCGGCGTTTCCCTCTTCGCCGAGAAAGTCCGCATAAGCTTCGCAAAATCTCGTTACCGCCGACGCTTTTTCATCGCCGAGAAAGCTTTTCAGGTCGGTTTTATCCGTTGCAAACAGATCTATTCTGTAATTTTCAAAAACCTCGATACATTTCTTCAGTCTGCCTTTAAGTTTCCGAAAACCGTCAAAGTGTTTTGAAAAAGATTTGAGAAACAGCACCGACAGTCTTGCCGTATACATCTCCCTTGCCCTCTCGGCAAGGTTATGTGCCTCATCGCAAAGCACGGCGTAATCGTTTTCTTCTTCAAAGTAGCGCATGAGGTGCGCGGTAGGATCGAAAAAGTAGTTATAATCGCCTATTACAACGTCACAGAATTCCGACGCATCAAGCTGGAGTTCAAACGGGCACACGCGGTGAGCTTTGGCGCACTCGGTTATAACATTTCCGTCTATCAGCACTTCGCACGGCAGCGCCGCAATAGAGTACAGCGCCTCGTTTACCCTGTCGTAATGACCGGCGCAGTATTGACAGTCCTCGGGTATGCAGCTTTTTTCAAAAGGACAGAGCTTTTCCTTTGACGTAAGCGCTATTGTTTTGGCTTTCAGTCCGTCTTTTGCCATGGTTCCCATGCAGTCGAGAGCCGCCTTTGCGGCAACAGTCTTTGCGCTGAGATAAAAAAGCTTTTTGCCATGTTCTTCGCCGAGAGCTTTAAGTGCAGGAAACAGCGTGGACACGGTTTTGCCTATTCCGGTAGGAGCCTGTGCAAAAAGCCGTTTTGAGTCGCGCACGCATCTGTAAACCTTTGCGGCAAGCTCGCGCTGTCCCGGCCGGTAAGCCGAAAACGGAAATTTCATCTCAGCGCACGACGGCAAAAAGGCCTGTCTGTGTTCATAGACAAGCTTTATCCATTTATGATATTCCGAAAGAGTTCCGCGAAACCACTCGCAAAGAGCCGTAAAGGTAAATTCCTTTTCAAAAGTCTCGGTACTGTCGCCCGAATAATTATAGAACGAAAGGCGCAGAGTTACAAAATTAAGGCTGTTTTCGAGGCAGTACATATATCCGTACATCATAACCTGTGCGCTGTACGACGGAAAGCTGTCCCACGAAAGTTCGGCGGCGTTTTTATACGTTGTCTTGAACTCGTCTATTATGCTTGCGTCGCCCGACGGTTTTATACCGTCTGCCTGTCCCGAAATCACATATGTAAAATCTTGATATTCTTCGGTTACGGAGAGTTTTCTTTCGGTCTGATATGAGCCGTCCTCCGACTGACGCTTGCTTTGCAGTCTGCGGTGAATTTCCGCGCCCTTTAACATTGCCTTATTTGAAAGCTGTGCGCCGTCCGACGAAAGGCTGCCGCTTCTGAACAGAAAATCCGTTATCTCTCTTACGGACACTTTAACGGTCTTTCCGCTGCCGTCATAGTTTATGTTCAAGCGCTCACCTTCCGTCTTTGCAAAAATCAAAAATATGTTCGCTTATTATTTTACCACCCGAAAGTGTTTTTGTAAAGCGTCATATTGAAGTTTGCGGACGGCGCACGTATAAAAATATTTACTTTGGAGTTTTAAAGCAGCTTTTGCAGCTGTTTTACATCCACATCTCTGACATTTTCATCATTTTTGACAGCGATTGCAGCCGCCGCGCCCGACGCCTCTCCTATTGCCATACATATAGGCATTGCGCGGTAACTCGAATGTGCTATATGGCTGCCTGATATATTTCTTCCCGAAAGCACAAGTCCGTCAATATTTACCGGAACAAGGCAGCCGAAAGGAATGGTATATCCGTTCTTCTGTGTAAAATACTTCTGAACGCCTGTCTTATCAAGTCCTGGACCTGTTATATTATGCACGTCGAGATTGAAATGAGCGTCGCGCACTGCCCAGTCGTCGTACTGCACGGCGTTGAGTATATCCTTTTTATGCAGAGTTTTAACGCCCCTGAAACGTCTTGTTTCGCGCACTCCTATAAGCGACGCGGAGCTGAGAAGATAGCAGTTTTCATAACCGGGGACATATTCGCGTAAGAATGCGACGATAGACGGTATCTGAAGTCTGCACGTAACCTCAGCCTTTGTAAGGTCTTTCGCGTCGGTGCCGTCTACGTCTATGCAGTTTGTCATATTACAGGTGACAACTCCGGGAAGCGTCGAACGGTAAAGCAGAACGTGTCCTGCGGGCGCTTTGAGCTTTTGCCTTGCAAGTGCCTGAAGTTCGCCCTTAGGCGTTTCATAAGTGCTTTCAAAGCTGCCAAGGAATACCGCGCGATCCACATCTACTCCGCCGACCTTGAACATGAGCGTTGCAGGCTGCATTTTTCCGTCGGAAACACGTCCCTTTTCATACGGAACTCCTGCGCTTGCCGCAATATCTCCGTCTCCGCTTGCGTCTACCGTGACGCGAGCGCTTATAAAGCCGCGTCCGTTCTTATTCTGCACCAAAACGCCCTTTACCCTGCCGTTTTCGGTGACGGCGCCGCACGCAAAGGTATAGAAAAGCATTTCAACTCCTGCCTCCAAAAGCTTTTCGGTATAGACGCACTTCAATATTTCGGGATCTATCGCCTGTTTCCACCCGAGAGACGGAAAAGGTTTTCTTTCATTACATTCGGACAGGATTTCATTATAGATATTGCTGTGCGAGCTTCCCGTCCAATGGCTCATCATTCCGATAGTCGAAATTCCTCCTGGCGAGCCGCCCTGTTCGACAAGCATTGTTTTTGCACCGCATCTTGCGGCTTTGAGCGCGGCTCCCATTCCGGCAGGACCGGAGCCTATCACCAGTACATCTGTTTCGGCTATTACCGGGATCTGCTGTTCCGGCACTGTTATATACTTCATATTCTTACCTCCGTTACTGTGCTCTGTTTCGCACTTGACTTTAATCAAAGTATAAGCTATAATTAAAATCAATCCTTAAAATTCATGTTTCAAAACTTAGAAATTCTGCACGAGGTGATTTTTACGGTTGAAAATATCAAAAACTATCTCGATTTTCTGATAAACGAGAAAAATCTGTATGTCACTCTCCACGGAGCCGGCATAAACAAAAGCAGTCTTGCTCCGTACAACATTCACACAAATCCATACTGTTTATACGTAAAATCCTTCTGCGAAAACTGGGACGAGTGCATTAAACGTCAGTCGGCGGTATACAAAAAGTGTGCTGACGGCGCGTTTTTCGGTTCATGCTACTGCGGAGTCGGAGAATACGTCTTTCCCGTATCGTACAAGGGCAAAACCTACGGCTTTGTCAGCGTCAGCGGATACAAAGGAAGCACGCAAAAGCGCGACCATGCCGCAGACAAGTATACAATGAACGGCGCTGAGCTAAAAAAATTATACTCTCAATGTCTCTCGGACGAAATTCCCGACATCAAGAGTATAAGTACGCTTATTGAGCCGCTGTGTGCAATGCTTGTCGTCAATTCGTTTGACAAGACCGATATTTTCAAGGATTCCGAAAACGACTACATATACGGTCACATCTGTTCGATCCTCAACGCAAAATATGCCGAAAAGCTATCTATTTCCGAAATTGCAAAAAGCTGCCATTGCAGCGAATCATACGCAAGCCACATTTTCAAGAAAATTTCAGGCAAAACCATAAACGGCTATCTTACCGAAATAAGAATATCAAAGGCAAAGACGCTGCTTGAAAATTCGGGGGCAAGTCTTTCAAACATTGCCTTTTCCGTCGGTTTTTCCGACTCCAACTACTTTAATTACGTTTTTGCAAAGAATGTCGGAACATCTCCCGGCAAATACCGGAAAATGCACCGAGGCGCCAAAAACGGCGGAATTTGAATTACCGCAAAACGAAGTTATTTATCTCTTCTTCGAGCAGTCTATACACCTTTGCGACAAGATAACCGTCTGCTATTGCATGATTGAGCCTTACGGACACGGGCATTACAAAACGTCCATTTTCCTCTCTGTATCTTCCCCAGTTTACTATGGGCGCGAAAAACAGATGTCCGTCGGGAAGCTCGATATTCAGCGAGTCATAGCTCAGCCACGGAATATACGACGCGTCGAACCAGTTCGGGTGGTTCGCCATGTCAAGCCCGTATTCATGGGTGTTTTTGGCTCTCTCAATATCCGCGGCGCAGGCTTTGTAAAACTTGCCGTAATCCTCAGAATACTCGGTATAAACGGGTGTGCAGGTTTCGGTATCGTCATGGAAAATATACTGCGTCGGATTTATTTTATCGTAGCAGATAAGGGTATCGGTCTGACAGAGATAACCCATTTTATAGTCGTCGCGCGAATTGAGCACCTTTGAAAGCAGATACAAAAAGTTAATATAGAATTTTGTACCGGTCTTTTTGGAATATTCTTTAAGCTCTGTCACATCTATTCTCGCGGTGACTGATGTCGAACACCTGCAATCCTGCGAAAAGTGCCTGAACACGCCCTTGCGGTAATAGTTATCTTTATCAATTATCTTATAGTTCACTTCAACTCACCCTTTTCTTTCATATCTTTCCAGTACCTGTTATCAATCTCCCAGAGTTTATCCCCCAGATGCAGTTTTTTGAACATATTATAGAGGCTTTTAACCTTAAAAGAGGGTTTTAAGTTTTCAGCGCGCTTTTCAATCTTTACGACAGCCTTATCAAGCTTTTTTTCAAGGCTCAATTTAAATTTTTCAGGCATATCGTTCCAGAAATATCCCCAGACCGACTGCGTAACGACGTGCGTTCTCGCCACACCCCAATAATCCATGCTGTCTTTTATGTCTTTTGCCGCGCTTTTAAGTCCTCCGCCGCCTGCCGTCGTTATGACAAGCGCCTGTTTATTCATCATATCAAGGTTCGGACGGTGAACCAGCCAGCGCCAGCCGTAATGGTCGAGAAACGACTTTATCTGACCCGGCGCATGAAAGCACCAGACGGGACAGCAGAAGATTATAAGCGACGATCTTGCAAACGCCTCGTTTATCGGCTTTAAATACTCATACGCTCCGCAGTTCTGCTCTTTGCCGTGCAGACACGCATAGCAGCCGCGGCATATATGCGGCATATCGTCGGGAAGCGTAAATTCATACACCTCGCCAGAGTTATGCAGTTTTGATATAAAGTATTTTGCGGCGTTATATGTACTGCTGTTATTTCGTTTTGTCGCGCGTATAAGCGTTATATTCATTTTTTCGGACATTGTTTATTCACCCTCTCTAAGTTCAGCCTTTACGGCTGTTTTTTTATTATCGGTTGATCTTTTCATGCTTCATAACAAGTATCACTTTCAGTACAAACAGAAGAAAAGATATGCTTGCGGCATACGGTTCTCTGTGCATTGCAAGAAACAGCACCGTAAAAATGCCGAGTACAAAAGAAACAGCAGTAAGAATTTTACCGCACTTCTGATAAGCGGTCCTTTTGCACCCATTGTAAAAGCAATATTGCTGCTGCGTACAGACAGGAGTTTCATTCCCGGACTGAGTTTCAAAAACTCCATCATCTCCTCTGTCAAAACAATTTCGGCGTTATCCGAAATATATGTCCAGCAGTAAGCTCTGCCTTTATATGCCGTAAATTTTCCCGGACTTTGGGTATATTCCGAAAGGCTCGGATTATCGTTCAGGATATTCGACAGCTTTGACGGCGCAAGAAGTCCCTTTCGAGTAACGCAAAATCCGCCCGTACTTTTGCTGCCTGTGAACAAATACACTCTGCCTTCGTCCGTTATCTTATATTCGTCCGCCGCCTGCTTTGGAAAACGCAAAACGCCGTTACCGCGTATCAGCGACTTTCCGAAAACAAACTTTCCGCCTTTGTTCATCTGCGGAATTTTACTTTTTTCCCTCTTTTCTCTGCTGCGTATTGAACGTACCGAAGAAAAGTCCCACGTGCGCGTCAAGCTTTTCAAGGCACTCGGTTTCCTTTTGCGGCTGACGGTCGCATTCGCCGAGAAGTACGAGTATCGGCGAAACATACATAAGCGCAAGCGTTTCGGGATCGTGTTTCTCTATTACGCCGGCACCGATAAGTCCGCGGAAAGTTTCCGCGTGATAATCCGTCATTTTCTTTACAAAGCGTTTTGAATAAAGCCCGGACAGTTCGGGAGTTCTGAACTGCTCTATCGTCATCATCTTACGAAAAGAGCTTATCTCTTTATTATGCAGAGAGTATAGAAATATGCTCCTTACCTTTTCTTTCAGCGCCGCCTCGGTTATTCCGGCAAACACGTTTTTATCAATTTTTGCGTTTCCGACGTGAACATCGACTTCGGACGTACATTTATCGTACTGTTCTGCGGTATCCTTTACTATTGCGTCAAAAATTGCCTGCTTGCTCTCATAGTGGTTATACAGCGACGGCGCTTTTATTCCCACTGCCTTTGCAATCTCAGCGACGCTTACCGAATCATATCCGTTCGACGAGAAAAGTTCCAGCGCTTTTTTCAATATCAGTCTTTTTGTATCGTCCTGTTTCATACAATTCCTCACTAACTAACATTCGTTAGTATGATTATAGTCCGAAAGCAAAATTTTGTCAAGAGATAAAGCAAAATTTCCGAAAAACGATTTTTTAAGGAAAGAAAAACGGCAGCCATGACCTGCAAAGCTGCCGCAAATTTACTGATTTTGTTATCCGAAACGCCCTTTACGCCTTTTCAAAGAACACATACGAGCCGGGTTTTACATCGTAATGATTTTGTCCGATTATTATATGCGCGTTTGACGGAGTTGATATATCGTACCTTACGGTATCGCCCTCGTAAGTCCACTTTGATATTACAAGTCCGCGTATGCTTCTGAATTTGACGTCGAGCGCGCCGAGCCTTTTATCCGGGTGCGGCGCTATTTTTATACTTCTGAACGCCGCCTTTTCTTCCGACGTCTTTATTCCCGCCGCAACGGTATATATCCAGTCGAGAACCGAGCCGTAGGCATAATGGTTATAGGAATTCATATCCTTGCTCCAGATTGTGCCGTCGTCGCGGATACCGTCCCAATGCTCCCAAATCGTCGTCGCGCCGTGATTTACCTCATACAGCCACGACGGGAAATCCTCCTGCAAGAGAAGATCGTATGCAACGTCGGCATATCCGTTTTCGCTCAGCGCATGGAGAAGATACGGCGTTCCGACAAAGCCCGTTGTAAGCTTATTTCCGTTATCGCGTATCAGCTTTACAAGAGAATCCGCGACTGCCTTTTTATTATCTGTAAGTCCCATGAACAGCGTAAGCACGTGTTCGGTCTGCGTTTTGAGCGTGGTAAACTTTGCTTTATACGCAGAAACTATATTCTCATAGAGTGTTTCATATTTTGAAACGTCCTCGCCTATAACTTTACCTGCTTTGACGACGATAGCTGTCGAGTAAGCATAGAACGCGCTTGCAATGAGGTTCTCGTCGGACGAGCCATGGTAGCTGCCGTAAGGCGCGTCAAGTGCAAGCCAGTCGCTGAAATGCTGTTTTTGCTTTTGCTCTTCTTCAACGATCCAGAGGTTAGGCTCTATTGTCGTATTTGTCATATAATCGACCCAGCCGCGCATTGTTGCGAAATTATCTTTCAGCACGGTCTTATCGCCGTACATCATATATATTGTCCACGGCACGACGGTTGCGGCATCGCCCCACGCGGTGCTCTTCATTGTCCAGCTCCAGAAATTCGGAACGGTGCCAGGCACTCCGCCGTCCTCTCCGACGCTTGCGGTAAGGTCATGCAGCCATTTTTCAAAGAATTTCTTTACGTTATAATTGAAGCACGCCGTCTTTACGAAAACCTGCGCGTCGCCCGTCCAGCCCATTCTTTCGTCACGCTGCGGACAGTCGGTGGGAACGTCTATAAAGTTTGCGCGCTGCGACCAGACTGTATTTTCGACAAGCTTATTGATTTTGGGATTGAGAGTATTTATATATCCCGTGCGTTTAAGTTCTGAATAAACGGCAATTCCCTCAAAATCCGAAAGGTTTACGGTTTCGGGATATGAATCGAGCCTTATATATCTGAACCCGTAGAATGTAAAGTGCGGTTTATAATCGTCCCTATTGCCGGAACAGACAAATTTATATGTACACTTTGCGCTGCGGTAATTTTCGTTATAGAAATTTCCGTCGGAATCGAGTATTTCGGCAAAGGATATATTAATTTCGGTGCCTCTCTTTGCTTTTACTTTGATATGAAGAAGTCCGGCAAAATTCTGACCGAAATCTATTACGCGCTCGCCCTTGGGGGTTATTATAAGTTCTTTGGGGTGAATATGGGCGTGTTCCGTTATATATTCGCCCTCCTGCGGTATTATGCGGTCCTTTGAAAGCTCATCAAGCACCTTTACCGGAACCGGTGCGTCGGGTACGAATGTTGAGTCGAAAATCTCCCCGTCGTAAATATCCGAAAACAGAATATTGCTCTTTTTTACACGCCAGCTTGAATCGGTATTTATTTCAATAGTTTGCCCGTCGGCAAGATCTATTTCAAGGGTAGCTATGACAGCCACCGGCATTGTATTTATATCGGTGCGGTCTTTACTTATTCTTCCGCGGTGCCAGCCTTTTCCGACGGTAATCTCAAGCGTGCTGTTTTCTTTTAAAAGCTCGGTTACGTCATAATTCTGATACTGAAGTCTTGTTTTATACTCGGTACAGCCGGGAGCAAGGAAAAACTCGCCTACTCTCACTCCGTCTATATGCGCCTCGTACACGCCTATTGCCGTAACGCTGAGGACGGCGTTCTTTACCGCGCTTTCGGTTTTTATCTCTTTAAAAAATGTCGGACAGATCTCCCCGTAATCTTCGGAAACTCCTATCCAGCTTGCCTGTTCAAACATCTCTTTCCCTCCGAAAAGCATAATATTATGGTTTTATTATACAATAAATTACGGAATTGTCAATGCGTTTTTGAAAAAGTACGAGAGTTAATTCATGTTATGCAGTAAATTATGCAAGTTTGCCGCAAAGCTCTTAATAAATCTTAAATTTTGATTTTTGCTTGACAAAGAGCTGTTATAATTATATAATTTACATTACACTGCCGTCTAAGAAAAAACAGGCAACTAATAATAATGTAAAAGCAAAAGGAGGTCAATGCGATGAACAAAAACACCGTGCGCAGCGAAAGGCGCGAAAAAGGGAAACTGCTTTCGAGTTTTCTGAAAGGCTCAAAGCATTTCTTTGCGGCAAGCATTGCGGCTTCTGCCGTGACAAGCATTGCGGACATGATAAATCCGCAGATAATACGCGCGGCTATCGACTGTGCGATAGGCGGAAAAAAAGCTTCTCTCCCGAAATTCATGCTTGATGCCGCCGAAAAGCTCGGCGGATTTTCTTATCTCGGAAAACATCTCTGGATACTTGCTTTATGCATTATGGCGGTCGCCGCGGTTCAGGTAATATCGCAGTACGCAAACAGAGTCTACACGGTAAAGGCGTCGGAAACGCTCGTAAAAACGATGCGCGACAGTCTGTTTTCGCACATAGAGCATCTGCCGTTCTCATGGCACATGAAAAACAAGACCGGCGACATTATTCAGCGCTGCACGTCCGACATTGACACGACAAGAAACTTTCTTTCGGAGCAGCTGACGTCTGTTTTCAAAATTCTTCTCATGCTGTTTTTTTCCGTCGGCTTCATGTTCTCCATGAACACGCGTCTTACGCTGATTGCGCTTATCCCAATGCCGTTTATAATAATGTACTCGGTTCACTTTCACAAAAACATTCACGAAAGCTTTGAAAAGTGCGACGAAAACGAGGGCAAGCTTTCGGCAATGGCGCAGGAAAATCTGACAGGCGTGAGAGTTGTTCGCGCATTCGGTCTTGAAAAAGCGGAAATTGACAAATTCGACGTTCAGAACGAGTATTATACAAGCCTTTGGGTGAAAATGTCGCGCATAATGTCAAAATTCTGGAGCATATCCGACGCTATATCGGCGTTTCAGATAATGCTTGTAATTATATTCGGCGCGTTCTTCTGCATCGGAGGCAGTCTTTCCGAAGGCGAATATCTTGCGTTCATATCCTACAACGCAATGCTGTCATGGCCCATACGTCAGCTCGGACGAATGATCTCGGAAATGAGCAAAGCCGGCGTTTCGATAGACAGAATATACTACATTATGAAAACTCCCGTGGAGACCGACGCACCGAATGCAGCAACGCCCGCGCTTAACAAGGACATAAAGTTTGAAAACGTAAGCTTTTCTTACGACGGCATTCACAAGGTACTCGACGGCGTGAGCTTTGAAATAAAGCCGGGCACAACGCTCGGTATTCTCGGCGGAACCGGCAGCGGAAAATCCACAGTCGCGCTGCTTTTGGACAAACTTTACGAGCTCGGCGCGCATGACGGAAAGATAACAATAGGCGGAGTTGACATAAGAGAGATCAAAACGTCGTATCTCAGAAAAAACATCGGGATCGTACTTCAAGAGCCTTATCTTTTCTCGCGCACAATAGCCGAAAACATAGGTATAGCAAACCCGTCGGCAGGCATTGACAAAATAAGAAGGGCAAGCCGCGACGCCTGTCTTGACGAAACGGTAATGTCATTTACGCACGGCTACGACACGGTTGTGGGTGAGCGCGGAGTGACGCTTTCCGGAGGTCAGAAGCAGAGAGCCACCATTGCGAGAATGCTGATGTCGGACGTTCCGATAATGATTTTCGACGACTCGTTAAGTGCCGTTGACACCGAGACCGACGCTAAAATAAGAAATGCCATTTCCGAACGTTTCGGCAAAGCAACGATAATCATAATTTCTCACAGAATTACAACGCTCTGCAAAGCCGACAGCATTCTTGTGCTTGAAAAAGGAAAGGTCAGCGAATTCGGCACTCACGAAGAGCTCAAAAACGCGGGCGGAATTTATCAGAAGATCTACCGCACTCAGTCTGAAGTAAAGGACGGTGAACTGAATTGAACAGCCATGAAAAAACTCCGCATTTGAAATTCTTCGGCATAGGGCGCATTACTCCGTACATCGGACACGTAAAAAAGATGCTTTCGCTCATGGCTATATGCATATTCGCCGTGAGCATTGCGGATATTATAACTCCGCTGTTTCAGAAATACGCGCTAAATCACTTTATTGCGGAAAAAACTTTCGACACGCTGCCGTACTTTATCATACTTTACCTTGCGGTAATAATAACCTCGTCGTTTCTCAACTACATTGCCTGCTCATATGCCATGTCCTCGGAAATACGCATAGACCAGATGTTGAGAAAGGTCGGTTTTGCGCACTTGCAGACTCTCTCGTTCTCATATTTCAACCGCAACAGCGTAGGCTACATTCACGCGCGGCTTATGAGCGACACGTCAAAGATAGGCGAGCTGTTCTCATGGACGCTCATTGACAGCGTATGGCGGCTCACCTACCTTATCGGCGCGATTGCGGTAATGTTTTATCTCAATGCAAAGCTCACCCTTGCGGTGCTTACCATTGTTCCGCTGCTTCTTGTGCTGTTTGCGTTCTTTCAGAAAAAGCTCATTCACGTAAACCGCGAGATAAGAGAGATTAATTCAAAGATTACCGGCAATTTCAACGAAGGAATTACGGGTGCCAAAACCGTAAAATCTCTCGGAATCGAAAACAGCATGACCGAAAGATTCTGCGCCGAAACCCAAAACATGCGTTCAAAGAGCATAAGCGCTTCCCGCATACGCGGACTTTTTTCGGGCGTTATGAATCTCGGAACGTCCGCTGCGATTGCGATAGTATTATGGAAAGGCGGATATATCGCGCAGAGCGAGGTCGGAACCTTCTCGGTATTCATGTCATACGCACAGGGTATGCTCGAGCCGATACGCTGGCTGGTTGACGCGTTTTCAACGCTTATTACGACGCAGGTAAACATTGAACGCTTTACAAATCTGCTTGCGGAAAAATCCGACGTTACCGACAGTCCCGAAGTTATTGAAAAGTACGGCGACAGCATAAATCCCAAAAGGCAAAACTGGGAGGAAATTCACGGCAGCGTCGAATTTTGCGACGTCACTTTCAAATATCCCGACGGCGACGAAAACGTGCTTGAACACTTTAATTTAAGCGTTCCTGTCGGCACTCATGTCGCAATAGTCGGCGAAACCGGAGCAGGAAAATCTACGCTTGTAAATCTTGTCTGCCGTTTTTACGAGCCGACGGAAGGTTCGGTTCTTATTGACGGAAAAGACGCGAGAGAACGTTCTCAGCTATGGCTGCACTCGTCTATCGGATATGTTTTGCAGACGCCGCACTTATTTTCGGGAACCATTCGAGAAAATCTCCTAATGGGCAATCCCGACGCATCTGAAGACGACATATACCGCGCTCTAAAGACCGCAAACGCGCTTTCGGTCGTCGAAAAGCTTGAAAAAGGGCTTGATACCGACGTCGGTGAAGGCGGAGATATGCTCTCAACAGGCGAAAAGCAGCTTATATCCTTTGCAAGAGCCGTTATTTCAGATCCGAAAATTCTCATTCTCGACGAGGCTACCGCGTCGGTAGACACAATTACCGAAGCGAAAATTCAGGACGCTCTCGAATCGGTTGCCGACGGCAGAACCGCGTTTATTATCGCGCACAGACTTTCTACGGTAAAGAATTCCGACGTGATACTCGCCGTAAAGGACGGAAAAATAGTCGAACGCGGAACACACGGCGAGCTTATTGCTCTTCGCGGCTACTACTACGAACTGTATACAAGGCAGTACAAAGACGAAACAACCTCAAAACTGCTTGACGAATAAAAGCAAAACCGATATTACGGCTGATTATTTCAGCCGTTTTTTTATGCGTTTTTTTCACATTTTTTTACATTTGCTCATTGTTTATGTTAATTTGCACAAAATCATTGACTTAATTCTTTCATTATGGTAATATTTTGGCAAAGGAGATGATTAAATGAAAACATCTTGGTTTTCAAAAACAGCGCGTATCTTTACCGTTATGCTGCTTATAACGGTATGTGCGTTTATATCGGTAAGCGCACAGAATATGTTAAGAAACGGCGACGCACAGGATTCTTCCGCTGCGGGCGCTTTTGCCTCGCACGCAGGTTCGTCGGTCAGCATTGTTGACGATCCTTACGACGAAAAAGGCGAAAATAAATGCTGGTACATATGTCCCGACGACGGGCTTACAAGAAAAGTCTGGTCATATTTCTGTCAGTACGGTCCGGTATTTGAACCCGATGAATCATACCTTATCGAAATGGACGTTGCCGTAGGCAAAGATTCTTCGGGAAATGCAATAAACAATTACAGCGGCATAAATCTCAATATGCAATACGCTCCCGTCGGCTCATCGGGCAGAAAAGACCATGTTTTCGGTCTCGGACTCAATATTTCCGAATCAGACAGGTGGGTTCACGTTTCAAAAACCATCACCATTGCAGACGACTGCGACAGTTCCACGACCGACGTATTTGCGGTATACGCCAACCCTATCGGAGACAGCAGCGTGAGCTATTATCTTGACAACGTAAGTCTGCAAAAGCTTTCCCTCGCCCTTCCCGACATAATTTCCGACAACATGATGTTATATGCAGATAAAAATGCGGCAGTCTGGGGTACTACCGCCGTTTCGGGGACGGCAAGCGCGGTGCTTTACGCAAAAGACGGTTCGGTTCTTGCAAAAGGCTCATCTCAGATTACAGACGGCGCTTTCAATATAAGTCTTGATACATCGGACGCCGCAGGTTACGGCTACACACTTGAAATTTCCGACGGCATGGAAACAAGAACAATAAACAACGTCGCAGTCGGCGAACTCTGGCTGCTTTCGGGACAGAGCAATATGTGGCTCACCGTAAATCAGTGCGGAAATGCCGCCGACCGTTCTTACATAAACGGTATGCTGCCCGAAGAAAAGCTTGAGAGCATACGTTTCTTCACCGCAGGCGACAACGGCGCCGGAAAATGGGTAATTCCCGACAGCACGACCTCGCTTTCTCTTTCGGCAGTAGGTTTAAGTGCCGTCCGCAGGCTTCAGAGCAGTCTCGGAGATATTCCCGTCGGCGCTCTGTCAACGGCTTATCCCGGAAAGACAATGCAGAGCTTTACCAAAGACGGAAATATATACGATCTTCGCATGAAACCATTTGAAAACCTCAAATTCCGAGGATTTATGTGGTATCAGGGCGAAAACAACTGCTGGAACAAGTCGGATTTCGACGTTCTTCTCGACACCATGAAAAAATCATGGGAAACCGTTTGGGGAAAACTTCCGTTTATATACGTTCAGCTTCCGCAGAGCCCGGCGACTATCCCGAATTTCACATCAGGCCTTGACTCTTCGGGAAATCCCACCAAGACCGCGACTTTCGACTACACCGATGTAAGATTCTTACAGGCAAAATACTATATCGAAAACAAAGATTCGGACAATCTCGGCATGGTCGTTTCGTTTGACACAACAACGCACATAGATCCGCAGAAATCCGTTTCCGACAGAACGGCGCAGGATCCGCTTCACCCTTGGAACAAAAAGGCTATCGGCGAAAGGCTTGCAAACTATGCGCTTGCAACGGTATACGGCAAAACAGACATTGCCTATCTCTCGCCCGAAATTGAGTGCACGTATTTAAATTCCGACGGAAACACCGTTGTTGTATACAAAAATATCGGCAGCTCGTTGAAAACTGCCGACGGCAAAGCTCCGCGTTTCTTTGAAGTATATGACAGCGACGGAGTATATTACAAAACTGACGCAGAAATTCTCGGAAAAGACCGTGTTATTCTCAAAACAAGCGGCATAAGCGGTATTTCGGGAGTCGCATACGCATACGAGAACCACTTTGTTGACGTAAAACAAGCCTTTTCGGGCATGGACGTAAATCTTCAGAGCTCGGACGGCCTGCCCGCAATGCCGCAGAAAGTCACGCTGCTTTCCGAATCTCCGTACCCTGAAGAATCCGACATTTCGGAGTTTATTCCGACTGCGCTTGACAAATATTCCGTCCGCACGCAAACTCCGTCGGGACTGAGATTCCATTCCTTTGTAACCGACGCGCAAAAGCTCGGCTGCGAAGAATACGGATACATCGTTTCATCGGAGAAAATTCTTGACGGCACTTCCCTCACCTTTGACTGCGAAAAAGCCTTTGTAAGTGCCTCAGCATACGTCAAGGGCACGGACACCGACATTATCTTTGCAATTGAGGACGGCGGTGCGAAAACCGTATTCACTGCCGTTGCGACAAACATTCCGGTAAGCGCATACAAGCAAAAACTTGTTGTAAGACCGTATCTCAAGTTCAACGACGGAACACAAATTCTGACGATTTACGGAAACGCTGTAAGCGCATCTCTTTACGAAACCGCAAAAAATATACTTGCGGACACATCGGAAGAAATTACAGAAGAACAAAGAGCGTATCTTGAAAAAATCATTTCGGATTCCGACAAATACGACACCGACGAAACGAAAGATATTGTGATTGACCTCGGCGAGCTTTACGACTGAATTATCTAAACAATTTTACAATATTTCCGGGAGAAGTAAAAATCTCCCGGTTATTTTTTGCAGCTTTCGGCAAAGTGCCGGAATATCTTACGGCTGTTTTCATCTGTAAAATATGAAAATTCGGGATGCCATTGCACTGCCCAGAGAAATCCGTTTTGAGCGTCCGCCGCGCACACAGCCTCGACAAGTCCGTCCTCGGAAACAGCCATCGGCAAAAGTCCGTCCGCAAGCTTTTTTACCGCCTGATGGTGGTAGCTGTTGACGGCAAGCGTTTCTTTTCCGAGAAGTCCGTAAAGTGCGCTGTCGCGGTATATTCTGACATTATGAACGCTCCTGTCATACGGCGGCGACTGATGATGTTCTGTCTGCGACGGGTGTTCGGACGGAAGATCCTGATAGAGTGTTCCGCCCATGAGGACGTTTATAAGCTGTATTCCGCGGCATATCCCGAATATGCTCTTTTTTCTTTTTCTTAACTCATAAAAAAGCTTTTGCTCCATGCTGTCGCGCTCGGGACTTGGTATGCCGCATTTACCGGATCTTCTCACGCCGTAAAGTTCGGGGGAAACGTCATGTCCGCCCGCAAACAGCACTCCGTCAAGCTCGTCGGCAAGCTGTGAGATGATACTTTGATCATCGGAAAGCGGCAGCATTACGGGAACGGTGCCTGCCTCGGCAAGACCTTTCATATACCCCGGAAGCATCCAATAGCTTTGCTTTTCTTCATCGACAAGCGGAACAAGTCCTATAAGCGGCTTTTTCATAAACATTCTCCTTTGCAAAAAGAAAAGACAAAGAGACTCAAACCGAACCTCTCTGTCCTTTTGCGAGAATTATATCACCTGCGGCTTGCTTTGTCAAGCTTTTGACCGCAAATTCATTATTTATCTATCCCGTACAGTTTCTTTATGACTTCAAGATACTTTTCGGTATAGAGCTTTGCGTCATACGGCGCTTTTCCGCAGAGATAATGGTTTGCGCCCTCCGACGTTCCGTGCCACTCGGCTGCGAGCAGTCTCTGAGTCTGTCCGTCATCGGGAAATTCTCCGCACAGTGCGTTTGCGTTAACGCCGGGATTTATCTTTCCCGAAAGCAGCGTTTCGTCCGTCATTGCGTCGTACAGCCTGTATTCAATAGCGCAGCTTTTAAGCGTGTTATTCGACGCGACAAGCTTTTTCTTACCGTTTTCGGTTTCGCTTACGAACATACAAACAGGATTTTCTATATTGCGCAGATAGTAATATGCAAGTTTTTTATCATAGTAGTAGTCAACCACGGCGTCCGACATCTGAGGCCAGCCGTCAAGCAGGTTCCACCAGATTACTCCGGTTGCGTAAGGACGGTTTATTCTTAATCTTTCGACAAAAAATTTCTTTGCCTCGGCCTGCGAAATCTGCGAGAGCAGCGAGAATTCCTCAAGGGTCTCCGGCATATATCCGAACATTACCTTTATCTGATTTACCATGAGCATTACTCTTGCGTCGCTGTCTTTCTGATCGGTAGAATGGAGGTTCCATTCCCTGTTATCAAGGCAGGGCCACACGTTTTCCGGAGTTATGAACTTCTTTACGGATTCGGGACTCGGACAGCCGTGATACCCCGTTTCGCTTACGAAATGCGCCTTTGAAGTTACGTAAAAGTTTCCCTTATAGTAATCTCTCGGTCCCCAGAGATGAGCCTCAGGGAACTGAACTTTTCCGCCGGAGGTATATACGTCGGACGAAATATACGGGGAGCTGGGCAAATACGGACGCGAGCAGTCGTAATTTATCACCGCATCTCTTATTACCTCTCTTGTAACCTTATTGAGCGCGGGATTCTTCTTTGCGTTCTGCGAAACGGATTCGTCGCACTCGTTATCTCCCGACCACAGTATAAGGCTCGGATGCTGACGCAGCCTTTTTATAATGCTCTCGGCCTCGGTCTTTATTTCGGCGCAGAATTCATCGGTTCTCGGATATACAAAGCAAGCCATTGCAAAGTCCTGCCATACCATAACGCCGTGTTCGTCGCACCAGTCGTAAAACTCGTCGCTGCCGTAGACGTTTCCTCCCCAGCATCTCAATATATTACAGCCGCAGTCGTCTACAAGCTCAAGCGCCTTTGCAAGCCTTTGCGCGTCTCTGCTGTGATATGTATCGAGAGGAACCCAGTTTGAGCCGTTTGCAAATATTTCGGTGCCGTTTATCAAAAATCTGAACTCTCCGGGATTATCGGGAGTTATATCGTGCATTTTAAGCTCGACGGTTCTTATACCGAATTTTACGGTCCTTGACGCGCAAAGCTCTCCGTCTGCATAAAAATTGAAAGTTCCGGTATATACGTTGGGTTCGCCGTAGCCCTTTGGCCACCACTTTTTGATGTTATCAGCGTTTACGACAATGCCGCCGGCAGGAAAGTTAATTCTGTGTCTGTCCTTGTCTTTATTACTTCCGTTTGAAATATTACCTGCGCTTTTTATAACGGAATCTCCGCATTCGGCGGAAAAATCGACTTCAAGTTTTTTTGAATAAAAACTGTCGGGCATCTTTATCTGATACATTACGTTAAGACCGGCGTTTGTGTCGTTCAGCCATCTTGTCGTGACATAAAGCTGTTCTATTTCGCACTTTTCTTCTGTCTTTAAATACACGTCTTTCCAGATACCTGCGCTTACTGCTCTCGGCATTATATCCCAGCCGTAGCTGTGCGGGCATTTGCGCGAGTTTACGCCGTTTCCGTTGACCCACCAAGAAAGCGAACTGAAATGCGTGTACTCAACTTTTGCCTCCTCTATTATCGGAGACTTTATATGCACACAAAGGATGTTTTTACCGTCGTTTACCTTATTTGTTATATCGAATTTATGCGGAATAAACATATTATGGCTCTCGCCTATGTATTCGTCATTGAGATAATAGTCCGCATAGCAGTCAACTCCGTCAAAGACAAGCGAAAGTCCGTCCGCATTTTCGGGACGCCGCGCGTCAAACTCCGCAACATACCACCATTCATAACACTCGTACTTTTCGGCAAGCAGAATATTCTCGCCCATGAAAATATCTTCAGGCAGAATTCCCGCGTTTATCAGGTCAAGCTCCGCGTTTCCCGGAACTTTTGCGTCTATCGGCTTTTCACCCGTGTCCGCAAGCTTATCGGGCGTAAGCTCTCCGTGCTTTCCCTGTTCAAAATAATACAGTTTCCATGAAAGATCAAGTTTTTTCATATATTTTCCCCCTTGCGTTTAGTTTTCCGTCAGTATAATTCTATCAGCTGCAAAGATCTATTTCTTATCAAATATTACGATTAAATTATCATTTTATAATATTTTTGAAATATTGACTTTAAACAAAAAACATGGTAAAATGTAAACGTAAAATAATACGGCACTGTTTCGGAGACAAATAATGGACAAAAGCGAACTTGTACTTCATTTAAAAAACGGAAAACCGAATTCTTTTTGGATAGACGCCGTAAGAAAAGACTGTATGAGCCTTGTACTCCACAGGCATGACTACTTTGAAACCGAACTCATACTTTCGGGCAAAGTAAAGCACACGCTCAACGGCAAAGACTACATACTCGAAAAGGGCGACGTCTGTCTGCTGACTCCCGCGGACTTTCACGAAATCGAAGTCATCGAAAACGCGCAGATATACAACGTGAGCTTTGACACCTCGGCTGTGCCGTCGGAATTTGCAATGCGCGTATTTGAAAGCACGCAGAGAGTTTTTACGCCGTTTGAAGACGACTTTTCGACGTTATGCCTGATTTCTGAGCTTTTATGCGGGCTTTTTCCGACAGGAACAAATTTTGACGAAAAATACGCGGCTTTATTGCTCGGAGCTTTTACAAACCGGCTCGGCAGGCTTATTTATCCGTCGCAGAGCATACAGAATTACGGCGCGCAGTCCGAAATCCAGGAATCCGTAGTATATCTGCACACACATTTCCGCGACAATCCGTCGCTTGCTTTGCTTGCGTCGGTTTGCCATCTGTCTGCCGGATACTTTTCTTCGCGGTTTAAAAGCATTACGGGCAAAAACGTATCGCAGTACCTTACGGAACTTCGGATAGACTATGCAAAACGTCTGCTGCTTGCGACAAATCTTTCGGTTACGGACATATGCTTTTCCTGCGGATACGGTTCGCTTTCAAATTTCATGAAAGCTTTCAAAAACTGCGCCGGAATTTCTCCGCTGTGCTTCAGAAAAGGCGAAAAGAATGTCACGAAAACATAAAAATAACGCTTTTTCAGCTTTTTAATTTCTTAATTAAACAAATTGTAATAAAAATGAGTTTACTTTTTTCATTTATGTGATATACTATACTTGATAAATTATATCACCGCGACAACGCACGTGCGAAAGGAGAAATATATCATGACTAACGATAATATAACAATGGCGCTTGAGGGTGCAAAAACCGCAAAAAACAAAATTTCGTCGTTCGCCGACTGCCTCTCAGGCATCACGATAAAAAACAAGGCGGACATAGATTTTGAAGTAAAGTCAAAAGGAAAGTTAAAGCCGTTATTTGCTTTCAAAAAGAAGTTTGACAAGGAAGTTTCGCTTCTTCCCGTAATCGGAATAGCGCTTAGCGTAATTCTTTTCTTTATGCTGCTTTCGGATCTCTGTCCCGGCAAATGCAAGGACTGCGAAGACAAAGAGGACTGACAAGGCAAAGCCTTGGAAAAATAAACAAAAAATCTGCCGTGACAGGACAAATTGCCGCGGCAGTTACGTGTGTATAAACTAAAAAAACGTTTAGCGGATTCAGCTTTCGAGATATGCGACTATCTCTTTAAGCTCCCTGCCGGTAACTTTCATTCCTGCACGGAGTATCTCGGCATCGCTCTCCGGAAATTCGCTTATATCAGCCTTTACGCGGCAAAGCAGATTGCCGTTCATATCGGTTACATATATTTTTCCGTTCAGGATCTTTACCATATACTCGAGGTAATTTTCGGTCGGGACATCACTGAAATTTCCATAAAGCGTATCGTTTTCGTATTTCTCGGCATTTTCACCGCCGCTATCCGCAATTACGGGGCTTTCTTCGGTCACGGACACAAAGTCCTGTCCCGCGTATATTACGGCGTTTTCGGGCATATGCTCAAATCCGAATAACAGCGCCGCCGCACCGCATACCGGCAAAGCCGCGGCAAACAGTTTCAAATAAACCGGCAGACGTTTGTTTTTTGACATATCGCTCTCTCCTTTCTCATTCTATTATCGGTATTTTTTACCGAATTATTCATAAAATGTGCTTTTTCGGTACTGCCGAAAACAAAAACCACGGCACGGAGGTACTATGAACAACAATTTTAACGGCGGCAGAAAAAAATCCGACGATATTACCGTAAACACTACGGCAAATATCAAAAAAGCCGCTGCCAAAAAGGCTATAAAAATGGGCGGCAGAGTCACGGGGATCTGTCTTAAAAAGGTTCTTCAGTGGGCGCTCAACATATTTCTCACGCTGCTTCTCATGATGACGATTTGCGGAATTATCGTCGGAGGCGCTTTTGCAATTTACGTAAAGAATTATCTCATAGACGAGGATTTCGACATAACCGGCTTAAAGAACGGTCTTGACATGACGACGAAGATCTACTGTGCGGACGACACGGGAAAATTTGTCGAGCTTGAGGACGAGAGAATCTACGGCACGGAAAACCGTTCGTGGGTATCTTTCAGCAAAATGCCGAAAAACCTCTACAATGCGTTTGTTGCGATAGAGGACGAAAGATTTTTCAAGCACAACGGTGTTGACTGGAAACGTACTCTCGGCGCGTGTCTTGAATTTGCCACCGGCAACGACAGCTACGGCGGTTCCACCATAACGCAGCAGCTTATCAAGAACATAACCATGGAGGACGAAACCACCATTCAGAGAAAAGTAAAGGAGATTTTCCGTGCTCTTACCCTTTCCGAAAAGCGCAGCAAGGAAGAAGTCCTTGAAATGTACCTAAACACCATAAATCTCTCTCGCAGAAACTACGGCGTTCAGGCTGCGGCAAACTACTACTTCGGCAAGGACGTATCGGAGCTTTCGCTTGTAGAATGTGCGGCTCTAGCGTCCATTCCGAAGTCGCCGACAAAATACGATCCCGTGAGAAATCCGCAGAACAACAAGGAACGCCGCGACGTCGTTCTCGAAAAAATGGCGGAACTCGGCATGATCTCGAAAGAGGAGTGCAAAGAAGCTCAGAACACCGAGCTTGTACTCAACATTACGCTTGAAGAAAGCAACGAAGAAAGCGAAAGTCCGTATTCCTACTACAAGGACGCGCTTATCGAACAGCTTATCGCAGATTTCAACGAGCAGTACGGATATTCGCGCGAATACGCGTCAAGCCTTATTTATTCCGGCGGACTTCAGATATACATTACCATGGACAGAACAGTTCAGAGCGCTATGGAGGAGGTTTTTGAAGATCCCGACTCTTTCCAGACCGTTTCCGACGGTATTCAGCCCGAAAGCGCCATGGTCGTTATGGATCCGTACACGGGAGACGTTCTCGGCATTGTCGGCGGAAGAGGTAAGAAAACCGGCAGACGAGAGTTCAACAGGGCAACTCAGAGCAAACGCCAGGTAGGTTCGTCGATTAAGCCTATCACGGTATATGCTCCGGCTATGGATCTCGGACTTATCGAGTATTCCACCGTCATGGACGACACGCCGTTTAATTACATGGCAAGTCTCGGACGTTACTGGCCTGTAAACGCGCCCAATGTATACGGCGGAAAGATTACCGTAAACGAAGCCGTCATGAAATCAAAAAACACGATAGCAGTAAAGGTGCTCGACAAGATGACACCCGAATATTCCTACAATTTTGCAAAGAACAAACTTCATCTTGACAGTCTTGTAGATTCGGATAACGCTCTTGCACCGCTTGCTCTCGGCGGTCTTACAAACGGTCTTACTGTTCTTGAAATGACTGCCGCGTACACCATTTTCCCCAACGGAGGCTCATATTCCTCACCGAGAATGTACAGCAAGGTTCTCGACAGCAACGGAACTGTTCTTCTCGAAAAGAAAATTGAACAGGAACCCGTAATTTCCGTAGGCACTGCGACGGTTATGACAAAAATAATGCAGAATGCCGTTGCCGGCGGTACTGCGGCTGCCATTACGCTTGACAAAAAAATAAACATTGCCGGAAAAACCGGTTCGACAAACGAGGACAAGGACAGATATTTTGCCGGATTTACACCGTACTATGTAGGCGCGTGCTGGTTCGGATACGACACTCCAAAAAATCTTGTGAAATTCAAATCCAACCCTGCAATGCTTGCATGGGAAAAGGTAATGGAAAAGATACATCAGAAATATTTCGACGCAGCCGAGTCCGGAACACCGTTAAAGACCTTTGACTTCTCACATCTGAGAACCGCGTCGTTCTGTCTTGACAGCGGAAAAGCCGTTACGGAAAATTGCAGAAACGATGTGAGAACCGTAATGCTCGGCAAATCGCGCATATCGACGGGCTACTATTACAGCAACGAAGACATTCCGAAAGAGCCTTGCGACGTTCATGTAAGCGTCAAGTGGGACAAATCGCAGAACTGTCTTGCAAACGACTACTGCCCTGCCGTCGACACCATAGATGTAAGTCTGCTGCTTGAAAACGACCGTGCGTTTACTCACGGAAACATTCCCGTTACGGACGCCGCGTACACCTACCGCAAGATGCCGGTAAACGGCGAATACCCCGACGACGCTCCGTTCTATTCGTATCTGCTTCCCGCAGGAACTTACGTAGGATACACCAATGTTGCGGACGGTCAGCCGATAAACAAAATGTGCAAGGTTCACACAAAGCCCGAAGAACCCGAAAATCCCGACGGTGAACACAGCGACTCGGATTCTGATTTTGAATTTGACGATCCGCTGGCAGGACTTGACGATCCCGACGGAAATCAGACCGACGGCGAGCAAAGCAATCCCGACGATTCGCAGGACAATCCGGAAAGCGAAAACCAGCAAGGTTCCTCGCAAAATCCGGACGGCTCTCACGAAACTTCCGGCGAAGATCATACAGGCGAATTCAATCACCCGCTGCACTAAGGCAGCAAAAATTCAATTAAACGCAAAAATCAAGCCTCCCGAAGACTTAAAATCAACGGGAGGCATTTTTTATTCAAATCTTATATGAAGATATCAGACGGTCAGCTCAAAGTCGGAATCTATTTCACCCTTATATGCCGCAAGCGCCGGCTTTACGCAGTTTTCAACAAACTCTACTGTCTGCTGCGAGCTTCTGCCAGTATACTTTTCCGGACTTACTATTTTTTCTATCTCCTGCTTTGTAAGTCCGAACGCCGGATCCTTTACAATTCTGTCGAGAAGGTCGTTCTTTCCGCCCTCCTCCTTGACTACCTTACCTGCCTGTACCGAATACTCACGTATCTTTTCATGCAGTTCCTGACGGTTTCCGCCGCGCTTTACGGCGTCCATCATAATATTTTCGCTTGCCATGAAAGGCAGCTCATTCATAAGTCTTGCGCGCACCATTTTAGGATACACGACAAGTCCGTTTGAAACGTTTATATAGATATTAAGTATCGAATCGACCGCGAGGAACGCCTCGGCAACGGATATTCTCTTATTTGCCGAATCATCAAGAGTTCTTTCAAACCACTGTGTTGCAGCGGTAAACGCGGGATTCAGCGAATCGCAGATGACGTATCTTGCAAGTGCGCAGATTCTCTCGCTCCTCATAGGATTGCGTTTATACGGCATTGCCGACGAGCCAATCTGATGCGCCTCAAACGGCTCTTCCATTTCTTTGAACGACTGCAATATTCTGAGGTCATTTGCAAACTTATATGCGCTCTGCGCAATACCTGAAAGCGTTGCGAGAATCGCGGCGTCAACTTTTCTCGAATATGTCTGTCCCGACACGGGAACGCAGGCGTCAAAGCCGAAATCCTTACATATCATTTCTTCAAGCTTTTTGACCTTTTCGTTATTGCCCTCAAACAGCTCTACAAAGCTTGCCTGAGTGCCGGTAGTTCCCTTTGAACCGAGCATTTTCAGATTTTTGATTCTGTATCTCAGCTCGTCAAGGTCATAGAGCAGCTCATTTATCCAAAGCGTCGCTCTCTTTCCGACCGTCGTTGCCTGTGCCGGCTGCAGGTGCGTATATGCAAGGCAGGGCATATCCTTATATTCAAGCGCAAACCTCGAAAGGTTGGATATAACCGAGCAAAGTTTCTTTTCGATTATTTTCATGCCTTCGCGCAAGGAAATTACGTCCGCATTATCGCCGACGTAGCAGCTTGTCGCACCGAGATGTATGATGGGCGCTGCTTTCGGGCAGCAAAGTCCGAACGTATAGACATGGGCCATTACGTCGTGCCGGACTTCCTTTTCGCGCTTTGCCGCAACTTCGTAGTCGATATCGTCAAGATGCGCCGCCATTTCATCTATCTGCTCATCGGTAATATTGAGCCCGAGCGCTTTTTCCGCCTTTGCAAGCGACAGCCAGAGTCTGCGCCATGTAGTAAACTTCATATCGGCGCTGAAAACGTGCTGCATTTCCTTTGACGCGTATCTTGTGGAAAACGGGCTTACGTAAGAATTATTATCAGTCATTTTTTCCTCCGTTATTTTACTTTGAAAGGAGCTTTTCGACAGCCGCAAGCTTTACGCAAACGCAAAGGACTTCCATGCCGAGTTCAAGCTCATCAAGCGTCGGGAAAGACGGTGCAAGTCTTATATTTTTATCCTCCGGATCCTTATGGTAAGGGAATGTCGCTCCGGCTTCGGTAAGTGTTACGCCTGCGTCCTTTGAAAGGCTTACCACTCTCTGTGCGCAGCCACGAAGAACGTCAAGGCTGATGAAATATCCGCCCTTGGGAACTGTCCATGATACATTTTCGGTATCTGAAAGGTTCTCTGCAAGCACCTTTTCGCACATTTCAAACTTAGGTCTTAAGATTGCAGCGTGTTTTTTCATATACTCGCGTATGCCGTCCGCGCTCTTGAAATACTTTACGTGGCGCAGCATATTCATCTTATCGTGTCCGATAGTCTGCATCTGCATGATTTTCTTTATCTGTTCGATATTGTTTGCCGACGCGCCGAGGCACGAAACGCCCGAACCGGGATAGGAAATCTTTGAAGTCGAGGTAAATATAAACACAAGGTCGGGATTCCCTGCTTTTTCACACTCGGGAAGTATATCGAGAAGCTTATCTCCGTCGTCATACAGGTCATGCACCGCGTATGCGTTATCCCAGAACACGCGAAAGTCCTTTGACGCGGGTTTCAGTGCCGCTATTCTCTTTACTGTCTCATCTGAATATGTAATGCCCGTAGGGTTACTGTATTTCGGCACGCACCACATACCTTTTACGCTCTCGTCCTTTACAAGTTCCTCGACTATATCCATATCGGGACCTTTATCGGTAAGCGGAACGTTTACCATCTCTATACCGAGCGATTCGCAAACGCCGAAATGTCTGTCATAACCGGGTACGGGACAGAGAAATTTAAGCTTTTCCTGCTTTATCCACGGGCCGTTTCCGCCGTATACTCCGTACAGCATACATCTCGCCATTTCATCATACATAAGATTGAGGCTTGAATTTCCGCCGACAATTATCTGATCCCACGGCACTCCGATTATCGGAGAAAACAGTCTCTTTGCGTCGTCAAGACCGTCTACAAGTCCGTAGTTGCGGCAGTCAAAGCCCTTTGAAGTAAAACAGTCCTCATTGCAGGATATTGTTTTAAGCATATCCTCCGAAAGATCAAGCTGTTTTTGGCACGGCTTGCCTCTGGTCATATTTATGCTCAGATTTTTTTCCTTACATTCCTTATACTGCTTTTCAAGCTGTTCCTTAGCTTCGAGAAGCTCGCCCTTACTCATTGATGAATACTGCATTTCAACATTTCCTTTCAGCGTTTTATGCAAAACGATTTGCTTTTTTGCGTACGGTTAAAGTATAATGCAATTTATCTCAAAGTTCAAGAGTTATGTGCATTTGTTAACAATCATTTTGCATAATTTACACCTATTATATGCAAAACAAGGCGGAAACGACACTTTTAAGCGTCGAATACCGCCTGCAAAATGAAATTATTTCGGATTAAATGCCCAGCATTGCCGCGCCGATTATACCGGCGTCATTTCCGAGGAGCGCTGTCTTTACGATTACGCCCTTGGACTTATCCTTATTATACTGATACTTATCGATATACTCTATAAGCGGCTTTGTAAGATATTCTTTCTCATTGCAGATACCGCCGCCGATAACGAAAACTTCGGGCTGGAAAATATTTATCATATTGATAACGCCCTCTGCAAGGTATCTGATATATTCATCGACTACCTCGGCCG
>ERZ857745.1065-NODE-1065-length-36011-cov-4.127072_pt1 | contig 36011 bp, 42 predicted proteins | sample MGYA00519699_ERZ857745 | MGnify/ENA primary metagenome ERZ857745 (study PRJEB31778, sample SAMEA3449357) | human gut metagenome | biome: human gut; feature: human-associated habitat; material: faeces | place: United Kingdom | collected 2010/2012 ...
TGCGCAATTGGCTGTTAATGTTTTCGGTATATGCATTAGACAGCTTTCTATCGTTCAAAGGGGCTTGAAGCTGCCATGCGGGAGCACTTAACAGCTTCACTGGAAAGACTAAAGACAGATTATGCAGACATTTACTATCTGCATCGTATAAATCCTGATATTCCGGTAGAGGATGTGGCAGAGGTAATGGGAAAACTCATTTGTGAGGGACTGATACGCGGCTGGGGGCTGTCTCAGGTAGATGTTGATGTAATCAATCGTGCGCATAAAGTAACGCCGCTTTCGGCAGTTCAGAATATATATTCCATGCTGGAACGCGGAGTAGAGGAGGAGGTTATTCCATACTGCATTGAACACAATATCGGTGTTGTACCTTTTTCCCCGATTGCCAGCGGCTTTTTATCCGGTAAAGTAACTGTAAACTCGAATTTTTCCCACAGTGATGATGTGAGAAAATTTGTACCGCAGCTGCGCAAAGAGAATATGGAAGCAAATCAGCCTGTTCTTGAACTTTTGGGAAGCTATGCAGAGCGCAAGAATGTGACAATGGCACAGATTTCTTTGAGCTGGATGCTGCATAAATATCCTAATGTTGTGCCTATTCCGGGCTCTAAAAACCAGCAGCGCATTCTTGAAAATATGGGAGCATGGAATATATCGCTGACAGAGGAGGAGTTTGCCGCACTGGAAGATGCTCTTGCACAGATTACTGTATATGGGCATCGAGGATTTGTAGAACAGCAGGGCAGCAGCATGAAAGAGTGGAACAGAAAGTAACTGATAGACGTTTTTAAACCGATTTAAATGTCACAGCTTTGTTTCTGTTTCTTTTGACTTTGGATTAGTGTATAATGGTACATATACATACAAAAGGAGAATGAATTTATGACTGAAGGAGTTAAATACAGCCAGATATATCTTGTGAATATAGTAGTGGAGAATGACTGGGGATACCACCTTGACTCGCTGTGGTACGGCTCAGAGACAAAGAATCTTGCTCTTATGATTATAGATGTTATGAAGTCGTGGTATGAGCCTAACAAAGAGGTTCTGGGTCAGAGCATCAGAGAGTTTCACGAGAAGCTTGAAAGGGCGGCAGATGAAGAGAACCCTGCACCGATTTCATTCAGAGAGCTTACAGGCGAGATGTTTCACGAAAACGGCCTTAAGCTGACAATAGAGACTACAAATAATCTTGATGAAATGTATGCATTTGTTTTTAACGAGTCGTTTGAAATCTTTGCGGTAAACGGAGAGAAACCGGAGGACTTTGACAGTGTTGCAGGCTACATAGATTATCTCGAAAATACCTGCAAAGCCGATGAGCCTATACTGAATGCGCTTAAATCAAAGGACGAGAATGATATAGCCAATGCTATATGTATGATTGACATTAAATATGATTATTCCGGACGTCACTATGTACCTCAGAAGCCTAAAAAATAAAGGATTTTAAACACAGCAATTTTCAGAAAAAAATACAAAGTTGCTGTGTTTTTGTTACTGTTTTTTTATAAATATTGATAGTCTTTTTTGTTGAATTTTTTCGCTTTAAATTTAGATAAAATATTAACAAACCCATTGACAGTAAAGGTTCAAAATAGTATTATTTAATTGTAAAGAAAAACAGTTGTGAGAATGAATGCACAACATAATAATTTATAAAATTTAGGAGGATTTAAAATGGCTAAGATTAAGACAGTTTTAGAATGCATAATGGAGAGAGAAAACAACCCTAAGATGATCGGTTCATATGTAAACTTAAAGACAAGAATGTCAGCTGGCGATGCTCACTATGCTGGTGAACTTGTAGAAGGCGCACACATCGTAACTGCATGGGGAGACGTTGGAACAGAACTCGCTATCAGACTTCACGGTGACGAATCATTATTCGTAGGTTACTCAGAAGTTAGATACACTGCTCCAGTATTCGCAGGCGACTGGATGGAATACGGCGGATATATCGAAAAGGTTGGTAACACTTCACTTACTTGCAAATTCTTCGCTTACAAATGGATGAAGGATTCAAAGGATGCTGACGGCAACGTAATCAACGGATCAGGCGCAGAAATGATCAACCCACCTGAACTTTGCGCATATGGTACTGGTACTCTTATGGTTAAGAAGCCATTACAGAGACCTGAATTCGCAGATCCTGAATTCGTAGCAGATGCTGATGCATACAGAAAGGCAAACGCTTAATTAAATAAACCGATCTCCATTGGGTTTCAGGGTGAAACCTACATAGATTAGCTTTTTACAGATGGACTTGCTTTTGTCCATCTGTTTTTTGTGGTTTTCTGTGACACTTTTATGACACTTTTCATACAGTTTCAAGTAGGAAATGAGATCTGCTATCTGCTATCATTTAAGTGCAATCGTAAATGATTGCTAAAATGTGAAAAGGAGATATACGGATTATGAAAAAGAAAAAAATTTGGGGGATAACCCTTGCAGCAATTATGGTGACTTCCGTTATAGGGTCATCAACGGCTGTGTTCGCAGGAGAAAAGACCGGTGGAGATATACCTCCGGCGCAGATGGCAGAGGTGAGTCAGGATAAGCTTCTGTCAGAAATTGATGCTCTTGCAGATGAGTACAACAGGATATATGATTCTCATATCGACCTGTGGGACAAGCTGTATGATGCATATAACAGTCTTGAAGCGGATTACGATTTTGAGGATTTTGACGAAAACACGTTTATACGCAGTCTCAAGACAATGACAGAAGCCGAAAAAGATACACTTATTGCAGACATAGAGAAGCTTGACAGGCTTTCAGAGGAGATGGACAGACTATATGAAGAAGTAATGCCGATGCTCGACAGGGATATGCTTTTCGAAGACGAAAACATAGATCCTGAAACAGCAGCTGAAATGGATTCTCTGGAGGAAGAATATTTCAGAATTTATAATTCTCATTCGGATCTGTGGGAAAAGGTATATGATGCCGAAAAAGATCTTCCGGAAGACTATGATTTTGAAGACTATGACGAAATCGAAGCTATAAAGGGGGTTAAGAGCCTGACAGAAGCTGAAAAAGCTGCCCTGATTGCAGACATAAAAAAGCTTGATGAAATAGAGAAGAAACTTGATGAATTATATAAATCTGTATGGGGTGAAGATTACGGTGATGATACTATTGCTTTTGATGATGATAATGTGTAAAATCAGTAATAACCAGACAATATAAATGATACGGTTTTGCATATGATGATGCAGGATTTTTCAGGAGGCTCAAATGGGGTATTCAATATATATAGCAGAAGATGACAAAAAAATAAGGGAGCTGATCCACAGATTTCTTGAAAGCGACGGATATGCCGTTATCTCATTTGAAAACGGTGATGAGCTGCTGACAGCTTTCCGGAAAAATCCTGCCGATCTTGTAATTCTGGATATTATGATGCCGGGAACAGACGGACTTGAAATATGCAGCAGATTGAGAGAGTTTACAGACGTGCCGATAATACTGCTTACAGCAAAGGATTCAGAACTGGATTATGTGAGCGGGATAACGCAGGGCAGTGATGATTATCTGACAAAGCCGTTTCGTCCTACAATACTTCTTATGCGTGTCAAAGCTCTCCTAAGACGTGTTGAAATGAGTAAAAACAAAATTTCCGAGGAAAAAAACATCACAGCAGGAGATCTCAGGTTTGTACCGGAGGACAATACCGTATACTGCAATGATAAAACAATATGTTTTTCGCAGACAGAATTAAAAATGCTTACTTTTATGATGAACCGAGCCGAAAAAGCATATTCAAGAGAAGAATTACTGAATGAAATATGGGGCTATGAGAGTGAAGTTGAAACAAGAGTGACGGATGAAACCATAAGGCGAATAAGGAAAAAACTGCTTCAGGCAGGCAGCAGCGTAAAAATCGAAACCATATGGGGATTCGGATACAGAATGAAAACAGCAGAGGAAACCGGAAATGAAAAGTATTAAACGCAAAATTATCTACATAATTCTTTCATCGGTTTTTTTGCTGTTTTCTGCTTTCTTTTTAATTATGAACGTATTTATTCCGGGGCATTTTGCAAATGAAGCCAAAGAAGCGCTGAAAGCGGAAATCAATTATATGAACGAGGATGGCAAGGACTATGAATGGAGTTTTCTGAGCTACAATATAAAGTATATAGAGGAGAATATACCTTATGAGCTGTACGGCTACGGCAAAGATACTCTCAAAGCCAGAACGGCAATCACAAAATACTGTGAAGAAAACAATACAGAAAACGGCGAATGCTATATCTGTAAAACAGACAGCAGCAAATACGTTTTTATGACGGTGTCAGAAGGTGACAGCGAAGACTATTCGTACATTATGTATATAGATGTAAATCCTGTTACAGAATATATGACTTCTCTTAATCAGATATTTTTCGCAGTTCTTATTGCAGTTTCTGCAATTATGTGTATAATAGGGCTGTATTTCGGCAGAACCGTAGAAAACGCTCAGGAAAAACAGAGAATTTTTTTCCAGAACGCATCACACGAGCTCAAAACACCTCTTATGTCAATACAGGGCTATGCAGAGGGGATAGAAACAGGAGTGCTTGATGCAGGCGATTCAGCCCGCATTATTTTGGAAGAAAGCGACAGAATGACTCAGCTGGTTGAAGAACTGCTGGAGATTTCTAAAATTGATATGGAGCAGATAAACCTGAACAAAACATTGGGAGATATAAGGGAATGTCTTTATGACTGCCTCAGGATGCTTGAGCCTGTGTCAATGCGTGAAAACATCAGGATTACACCTTGTTTTTCGGACAGTCCGGTTTCTGCGGTTTATGATGAAACACAGATGAAAAAAGCTTTTCTTAATATACTTATGAACGGTATAAGATATGCCGGAAGTGAAATTCTCATATTCTGTCATGCGGAGGGAGGCAATGCCGTTATTAAAATACAGGACGACGGCGACGGTATAGCAGAGGAGGATATAAAGCATATATTTGACAGGTTCTACATAGGCAAAACAGGCAATACAGGCATAGGACTGGCTCTTACAAAGGAAATAGTCAGATTGCACAAGGGTAATATAAGAGCATACAACAGTGAAACCGGCGCAGTATTTGAAATAAAACTGCCGTCATGAGCATCACATAGCAGGATAAGGAAAATGCAGGTAAAGAGAAAAAGGAGGCTTTTCAAATGACAGTAAAACGATTTTTCGTAAGTTTAATCACAGCGGCCTTTTTACTGATGCCGGCAGCTGCATATGCGGCAGAGGATATGAATACCGCAGACGAAAATGAAATTATAATTCCGGAGTCTGTATATGTAGAGCTTCATATAGGGAAAACCCATAAGGCCGAAAGCAGCATTGCGGGCGGCGTATGGAAATCAGACAGCCCTGAAACTGCGTCAGTGACGGCAAAGGGAAGCATTAAGGGAATAAAGCCCGGCAGCTGCACAGTCACCTGCACAGATAGCCGGAACCCCGAAATCGAAGAAATCTATAATGTTACGGTCAGAGAAAGATTATACAGCAGAGGCAGCGGATACTACGCAGTAACACAGGAAATAAAGCTGCCGCCGGGATCATATAATGTGAGCAGAAAAAATATAGGTCTTAAAGTGATATATGTCAACAGAAAAATGCTCGGCACATCACAGGCAAGTTATACAGACAGGACATATTACGCGGTAAAAAACTTTCAGAAGAAATACGGACTCAAGGCTACAGGCAATGTAAACCTGAAGACGTGGGAGGCTATGGGATATTCAAAGAAATCATGGGAAAGCCTGGGCGTTTATGTCACGCCGGTTAAGATTGACGGCGCAAGCAGGAAGTCTGATTATATAAACGCAATGCTTAATACCGCAGCGGAATATGCAAGAGCGGGAACAAGGTATCGCATAGGCTGCTCCGGCAGGCCCGGCACATACGCAGACTGCAGCGGCCTTATATATCAGTGCCTTTATGCAGCCGGAATAAATCCTGACACAAACATCGTGGATCACGCGCTTGCAGAATATGAATACACGTCAAAATGGCTTGCTAAAGACAGGAAGCTTGGCAGGACGGTAAGCTTCAGCAAGAAGAAAAAAGGAGACCTTATATTCTACGGTAATCCCGTATACCACGTTGCAATGTATGCAGGAGGAGGCTATGTGTATGACAGTACGCCTAAACTTGGTGTCAGCAAGCGAAAGATGAACAGACCTGCATCAAAGGTGGTAAGGGTGTTCTGGTAGGAGAATATATGTGAAATAAAGAGAATAATGATGGCGGATTTTCTCTGCTGTAACAGAAAAAAACACCGCTTTTCAGGCGATGTTTTCTGTTAAATCTTTGAGCACATATTTGGTAATATTGCTCACATTTATTATTCCCACCATAGCTCCGTCTTTGATGACAGGGGCTTTTTTGATATGTTTTTTGCTGAGTCTGCTGCAGACATCTGAAATATCATCATCTACGTTTACGGTTACAACTGATTTTCGGGAGATATTCTTTACCTTTGTGTGAACAATCTCTTTGAGTCTGCTGTCAAAATCTATGGTTATAAATGAGTAGATATTGACAAAGGAGGGGTAGCTGTCGGACAGAAACCTTATAATATCTCCGTCTGATATGAAGCCTGTAAGTCTGTCGTTATCATCGGTAACAGGCATACCGCTTACTTTCTTTTCAGATATGAGCTTCAGAGCTTCAATCAGGCTGGCATTTTCGTTTACCGTATATACGTCTTTTTTCATTATTTCAAGTAGCGGGCTTTGCGGTTTTGCAGGTGCATTTTTATCACAGAGCAGTGAGGATACAGTCTTGTTTATTCTTTTGTAGAAGAAGTTTACCACAAGACCTGTAGTAAGCGCTGCAATTACGGTTCCCTCTCTGGTTCCGACAATTTTAAAGTCAAAGAATATGAGAGAAAGTATTACTGCGATAATTACATAGGATACGTCAAGAGTTATTTTTGTCATGCCGAAGTTTGTGCCGTATTTATCAGATACAGCTTTGACTATGGCTTCACCTGAGTTCATAATAACGTTTGCCGTTACAGAAAGCGAAATGCCAAAGCCTAAGACTATCGTGCCTGCGGCTACAAGCGCCAGCCTGACAGGATAAATTCCTGCAGGGATAAATGAAACCGACCACATTCCGAAATCTACGAATATACCGAAAAGTACCGAAAGGGGAACCTGCAGCAGCTGCACCGGATTGAAATCCTTTCGCAGTACAATAATCTGTACGAGAATAAGGATGCAGTTCCATATTATAAGGAGTACTCCAAAAGACAATGACGGCAGCTTGTAGCTTACCACATTGGCAATGGAGGATATTGGAGATACTCCCAGTTCCGCATGCCTTGTCAGCGCAATGCCCTCTGCGGAAATAAACAGACTTATTATAAACAGCAGATATCGTTTGATTGTTTCCTTTAATGTCACTATAACCCTTCTTTCATATTGGCGTGTATTCTGTCAAGATAAGTATTCAGAAGCTGTTTTTCTTCTGAGGTGAAGCCGTCTAAGGCTCTGTATTCTATAGCCATAAACTCCTGCCTTATTATTTCGCACAGCGTTTTGCCTTTTGGTGTCAGAAATATATGGTATGACCTGCGGTTGCCGTCTGTCGTTTTTCTCTCCAGCAGCTTTTCTTTTTCCATACCGTTCAGAAGATTTGTCAGTGTTGCAGGCTCAATGCAGCAGCCTGCCGCTATGTCTTTCTGAACGGCTCCGTCGTTATCGGCAAGATAATCAAGAACCTTTGGCTGTCCGGAGGTGAGACCTGTTGATTTGATGGATGCAAACAGAGCCTTGTGAAAAAGGCTGTGGTCTGCCATCAGATAATAGTGCAGTGTGTTCATAGGTTTCTCCTTTGTTAGAAAACTAATAGTTAGAATACTAACTATATATTATCATATGCCGGTGAATACAGCAAGCTTATTTTTAAATTTAGAGCAAGACAGCAAAATAGTTATTGAAAAACAGGAGCGCTTCTGATATACTGAGAAAAAATATTTACTGCCACCGGGTAGTCTGCTTTAGAGCATTCGTTTGTATATCGTTAGGTCTTAGAAGATATGCATTGCGGGTGTTTTTATTTTTGGAGGAGATTATGAAAAGCTTCACAAAATTTGAATTAGGGCTGTGGGCGGTTTCGGTATCGGTTGTGACCGCTTCATTTATCATAGGCGGAAATTTCAGAGTGCTTACTCTGATAGCGTCTTTAATAGGTGTTACGGCTCTGATATTTGTTGCAAAGGGTGATGTTACAGGGCAGGTGCTTACAGTAGTGTTCAGCGTGCTTTATTCTGTAATTTCATTTGAATTTACCTATTATGGAGAAATGATCACCTATATGTTTATGACTGCGCCTATAGCGGCCATGTCTGTTTATACGTGGATAAGACACCCCGAGGAAAAGGGCAAAAGAGAGGTTAGCATAGCAAGGCTGAGTCTTAAGAAAACCATTATGCTTTGCATAACCGCCGTAATTGTTACTGTGATTTTTTATTTCATACTCAGATATTTTAATAACGCAAATCTGCTTTTCAGCACAATATCAATAACCACCAGCTTCCTTGCATCTGCACTGATGCTGTTTAGAAGCAGCGCCTATGCGCTGGTCTACGGGGCGAACGACATAATCCTTATAATTCTGTGGGTAATGGCAAGCCTTGAGGATACGGCATATCTGCCTATGGTTATGTGCTTTGCAATGTTTCTTGTCAATGACATATACGGCTTTTACAGCTGGCAGAAACGAAAAAAACTTCAGGAGGAAAAAAGACTATGTTTAGAAAAATGAGAAGATTTAAGCAGGAGTTAAGCAGAGAGGAAAGCATTGGGATACTCGAAAGCAATACGTCAGGTGTTCTGGGACTTATGGGAGATGACGAATATCCGTATACTGTGCCGCTGAGCTATGTATATGATGACGATAAGATATATTTTCACAGCGGCAGAGAGGGTCACAAGGTGAGCGCAATAAAGGCCTGCGACAAAGCATCGTTTTGCGTTATAGATAAAGATGAAGTTGTTCCGCCTGAATATACGACATATTTCAGAAGCGTTATAGCTTTCGGAAGAGTGAGATTTTCAGATGACGAAAACGAGACAATGTATGCCATAGATCTGCTTGCAAGGAAATATGCCCAGGAGGATACAGCCGAAAACAGAAAGGCTGCCATTGACAGGGAATATGACCAGCTTGCTGTGGCGGTTATGGAAATAGAGCATATGACAGGCAAGGAAGCCATAGAACTTGTTAAAAAAAGAAAAGCCAGATGATATTTTCGTTGCGTGCTATCCATTTTTTTGCTAAAATTAATCTACTGGGGTTAACGGAGGTAGGAACTTGAGTACACTGGGACATTTTATTATGACATTTTTTATAGCCATGCTGCCGGTTTTAGAGCTTAGGGGCGCTATTCCCATAGGCACGGCGGCAGGGCTTGATCCAAGGCTGGCATTGGCTGCGGCATTTCTGGGAAATCTGGTTCCGGTGCCTTTTATAGTTATATTCATAAGAAAAATATTTGTATGGCTCAGAAGCAAAAGCGAATTTCTGGACAGAGTCGTTGCCAGAATGGAAGCCAAGGCTGAGAAGAACGCAGACAAGGTGCACAAGTACGAGAATGTAGGACTGTTCATACTGGTGGCGATACCGCTGCCGGGGACCGGAGCGTGGACAGGAGCGCTGGTAGCGGCGTTTCTGGATATGAGGCTCAAAAGATGCTTTCCTGCAATAGCGCTGGGCGTGCTTGCAGCGGGAATTATAGTCTTCTGCCTGACCTACGGCGTAAGCGCACTGCTATAATATTACGATTTAAAAACTGCCGACGGCAGTTTTTTTAGTACCTGCTGCTTTGAAATATTATCATATCCTCGCCGATTTTTAATATGGACTGCCACGGAAGCTGTCTGTATTCCTCCAGTCTCATCTGCTTTGAAGCTTTGAAATCGGATATAAGTATCGCCTTTATTTCACCTGTCTGCGGGTCAAAAAGAAGCTCCGAGTCCCACAGCTGTCCGTGTCTTGAACCTGTTGACAGATCTATAATTTCCTTATTGCCTATTTCACTTAACCGCATAATGACCTCCGCATGAGTAAATACTATTATTAATAATGATATTTGAGAGGTGAAAAATTATGTGTGAAAAATCCGAAGAAAAAAAAGAAAACAACAACATATCGGCAGAGGAGCTTGTCAGAGAACTGGGCGTTTTAAATATGTACAGCGACTTTAAAACAGATATCCAGTATATAAATATAATCGGAAGCATTGAGGGGCATACGGTACTTCCGCCCGAAAACAAAACCACAAAATACGAGCATATAATACCGCAGCTTATAGCCGTTGAGGAAAACCCTGAAATCAAGGGGCTGCTGCTTACACTTAACACTGTGGGCGGCGATGTGGAGGCAGGTCTTGCCATAGCCGAGATGATAGCAAGCCTTTCAAAGCCTGTGGTATCAATAGTTTTAGGCGGCGGACACAGCATAGGTATTCCGCTGGCAGTTGCTGCGGATTATTCCTTTATTACCAAAACCGCAACAATGACGCTGCACCCGATCAGAACAAACGGCATGGTGATTACAGCGCAGCCCACATTCGAATATATGAAAAAAACACAGGAAAGAGTTGTAAGCTTCATTGAGGAGCACAGCTGCGCAGGCAGAGAAAAAATACTGAGCCTGATTAACTGTACCGATAATATGGCAAACGATGTGGGAACAATTCTTTTTGGAAAAGAAGCAGTAGATGCGGGACTTATAGATGAAACCGGAGGTATCAGCAGCGCAATAAAAAAATTAAGAAGCATTGACAAATAGTAACAATGTATGTATCATAATGGTAAAAAAGTATCAGAAAGGGTAGAAGAAATGATTATAGTAAATATTGATTTAAAAGACAAGGAATTTGAAAAAAGATTGGGCAGGGCATTAAGCGGCAGCTTCACTGTTAATTTGTCAGAAAGCGGCTCTGAGGGAAATATTCTGATTACGGATTATGATGCCAAAAGCCCCTGCAGTGAGGGTGTGATTTACCTTGCAGACAGCAGAGCCATATGCGGAGATAATATAGTGTACAGGTTTGAAAGCGCAGAGCATATATGCAAAAAAGTTCTTTATGAATACTGCAGATATTATGACGACTACACCAAGCTGGCCCTTGGAAGCCCCTGCGGTATTACAGGCGTATGCTCTGCAAGGGGCGGCACGGGCTGCAGCAGTATTGCAATAGGCATAGCGCAGGAAATGCAGAGAGCAAGAAAACAGCAGGTTCTGTATATCAGCCTTGATATGATACCGTTTTCTCCTGCAGGGGCAGAATGTGAAATGAATATAAACAGGCTGCTGTTTAATTTTTTTACCAGAGGATTTCGAAAAGAGGATTTAACCGCCTGCCTGTCATTAGACGAGTATAGAGTTTCATATCTTAATTATGTAAGACCGTATAATAAGCTGCTGCAGCTTCAGGACAGAGAGTTTGTAAAGTTTATAAGCGCCGCAGCTGAGTCGGGTCTGTTTACCCATATAGTGCTGGATATAGGAAGCGGCATAGGCGGAATTTACGACAGTGCGATTTCTTTGTGCAGCAATATAGTTAAGGTGAGCGATGAAAGCAGCGATATATGCATGAAGGACAGTGTCTATGAGGCTCATATCAGAGGGCTTGCGGCAGGCAGCGTGATAAATGCCGTAAATAAATTTACGGTACACGATGATGATGAAACAGCCGCATCTGACGCAGTATATGTGGATTACTGCCCAGACAGCATTATATTAAAGGAGCAGATGATACATATATCTCCCGAAAAGGAAGTGAATACGAAGATAAACGGGCTTTTAGATAAAATAATGGCAAAATAATAATGCTCTAATAACAAAGTTCTATTGTGAACAGGTGGATTTTTTGATAAAATAGTATCGGATTAAAGGGAAAGGAGTGATAATTTGGAACATTTGGATGCATTCATAGCAGATTTGGCTCTTATGATGCTGGTAGCAGCAGTTGTCTCCCTTCTTTTTAAGAAATTAAAGCAGCCTGTTGTTTTAGGCTATATAGTGGCAGGCTTTCTGATAAGTCCTAATTTCAAACTACTGCCGACGGTGGTGGCTGTTGAGGATATTTCCATGTGGGGTGAAATAGGGATAGTATTTCTTATGTTTGCCCTTGGACTTGAATTCAGTTTCAAAAAAATCGTAGACGTAGGTAAAAGCGCGATTATTACGGCAATGACCGTAATGACTGCAATGATTTTAATAGGATTTCTGATCGGAAGGCTTCTGGGCTGGGGCCAGATGGACAGTATATTCCTCGGCGGGATGCTGTCTATGTCATCGACTATGATAATATTAAAGGCCTATGAGGAATTCGGCATCAAGAGAAAGAAATTCGCCACGCTGGTGCTTGGAACACTTGTAATAGAGGATATCGGAGGAATTTTTATGATGATAATTCTTTCGACTATTGCAGTCAGCAAAGAGAGCGCAGGAGGCATGGCTATTGCAGGAGAACTTGGACTGCTCATTTTATATCTGGTGCTTTGGCTTGCGCTTGGTATATATCTGATACCTACGCTTCTCAAAAAAGCTTCTAAGCTTATGAACGACGAGTCTCTGCTTATAGTATCGCTTGCCATATGTCTTGGTATGGTAATACTTGCAAATGTAATCGGTTTTTCATCGGCCCTGGGAGCTTTCATTGCAGGCTCAATCATAGGAGGCACAGTACTTGCAGAGAAGGTAGAGCATATTATCAAGCCGATTAAGGATATGTTCGGAGCGGTGTTCTTCATATCTGTAGGTATGATGATTGTACCGGATATGCTGGTTGAATATATATGGCAGATACTGCTTATAACTGTAGTGACAATTATCGGACAGATGACGTTCTCAACCCTTGGCATACTGATATCGGGAAATTCCCTAAACACTGCCATCAGAGGCGGCTTCAGCATGGTGCAGATAGGTGAGTTCTCATTTATAATTGCAACTCTTGGTACCACTCTCGGAGTAACAAGCGACTTCCTGTACCCTATAGTTGTATGCGTATCGGTTATAACCACATTTACAACCCCGATATTCATAAAGAATTCAGAAAAAGTATATGATTTTGTAGACGACAAGCTGCCTGATAAGGCGCGCAAATTTATCAGAAGATACACCTCCGACCGCAAGACCTCAACAGAGCAGGAATCGGAATGGAAGCAGTATCTTACCAAATATGTCATCAGAACGCTTATCTGCGGAGGCGGCATACTGGTTACCTACTTTGCGGGCATCAAGTTCATCGTGCCTTTCTTTGAAGGCGTAATGGGTGTTAAAGCGGGTGATATCGTAGCTGTAATACTGCTGCTTGCCTGCATACTCATACTTACAAGCATAATGTGCTCAAAGCGAAGCATTTACTTCACAAAGCTGTGGCTCAGAAACAGCACAAACAGACTGCCGCTTGCCGCACTGTACGGTATCAGAATTGTTTTTGTTATGTTTGTAATAATGATGCTGATACGCGACTTCTGGAACATACCTATAGTTATAAATATAGTTATAGGTGCTGTGATAGTGGGTATAGCGGTTAAATCAGACTTTATGAGCAGCGCCGCAATTAAAATGGAGATGCAGTTCATATCAAACCTGTCGGAAAAGCAGCTTGCCAAGCTGCAGCAGGAGCGCAAATACAAGAGCAATCATATCTGGCTTGATGAGGTTATACATATATGCGAGATAGAGATAACAAGCGAGCCTAAGAAAAAAACAGTAAAGGAGCTTGCGGGAAACAAGTATCTGGGTATACTGGTTATAAAGATACTCAGAAACGGCTCTCACATAAATATGCCTGACGGCGATGCGCGCATCAAAAAAGGCGATATACTTCATATACTTGGTACAGAAGATGATATTGCCGCATTTTTGATTGTGCTCGAAAGGTCAAACGGCATGAATATGATAGGTGAAGAAACCGTAACACTCAAAGAGTACATTTACGGTCAGGTATTTGACGGTGTAAGCGCCGAGAACCAGATTGTATGCTGTCCTGTTCCTGCCAATAAGGATTCGTCTTTCAACAGGAAGCCTATCAGAACCTGTAATTTCAAAAAAGACTACAAGGGCTTCATAATCGGAATCGAAAGAGACAATCTGCCGATTATAAATCCCGATGTGGACACGATAATAGAAACAGGAGACCTGCTGTGGGTAATAGGTACCAGAGCAATGGCAGACGAGCTGCTGCTCAGCGGTGTTCTTGAGATTAACAATGACAATTACTAAAAAACTTTTTACCCGGAGACTTCGTTGAAACAGCTTGTCTAAGGGGCAAAAATCTTGAGAAAAAATGTAAAAATTGAATAAAACTTAAAAATAAAACAGTTGCTAAATGATAGCAGCTGTTTTATTATGTAAACAAAAGAGGATAAAAGGAACTGGTAATAATGGATAAAAAAAGAAATATGATAAATGAGATATATGAGATAACAGATATCATAAGAAAACATATAAGCAGAAATAAAGCCAGTGTAGATGATGATGAGGTTATGGAGATTATAGAGAAATATGTTTTCACCAGGCAGGAGCTTGCTTTCAGGGACTACGAAGAAACACTGCACATAATAAACAGCATATTCTATAATCTGCGAAAGGATCTGAGCATACTTCAGCCGTATATTGAAGATGATGACATTAAAGAGATTATGGTAAACGGCAAAGATAAAATCTTTGTGGAGAAATCCACCGGGATAGAGGAAACAGGTGACAGCTTTTACAGCGCAGAGGCTTTGGAGGAGCTGATAAGGAGAATTGCCGCAAAGGTACACAGAGAGTTTAATGAGCTTAATCCCATACTTGATGCCAGACTTGACGACGGCAGCAGGGTCAACGGAGTATACAAGAATATAGCTTTGAACGGACCGGCGCTTACCATAAGAAAATTTCCCAAAGAGGCGCTTACTATGGAAAGGCTTGTGGCAAACGGTACTCTTGGCAGGAAAGCTGCGGATTTTCTAAAGGCCTGCGTTGAAGCGGGGCTCAATATATTTATAAGCGGGGGTACATCTTCTGGGAAGACAACATTTTTAAACTGCCTTGCAGACTATATTCCGCCTGATGAAAGACTGGTTGTAATAGAGGACTCTGCCGAGCTTCAGATTAAAAACCACAGCAATTTAGTCAGGCTTGAATGCAGGAACTCCAACATACAGGGCAGAGGTGAGGTTACCATGACCGACCTTATCAAGACGAGTCTGCGTATGAGGCCCTCAAGAATTATAGTCGGAGAGGTCAGAGGCAGCGAGGTTGCTGATATGATAAATGCCTGTAATACAGGGCACGACGGGAGTCTCAGTACGGGCCACGGCAATTCCATTTACGGAATGATTAAAAGGCTGGAGTCGATGTATCTGCAGGCGGCTGATTTCCCCGTAAGCGCCATAAGGGCGCAGATAGCAGAGGGAATAGATTTAATTGTTCACCTTGGCAGAATGCCTGACAACAGCAGGAAAGTGCTTGAAATTGCGGAGCTTACGGGAATTTCGGAGAATGAAATAAGGCTCAACAGACTGTTTGAGTATGATATCGAAAAGGGTCTTGTGCCTACAGGAAACAGGGTGCAGAACACATTTAAATTTAAAATGAGAGGGATAGAGCATGGATACTGATTACAGAACCTATGAGCTTTCATTAAATGAAAAAGCAAAGTTTATTACAGTCGGATATATATGTTTTTTTATCATAGGATATATATTTTACAAGAGTCTGTTAATTTCTGCTATTGCAGGATTGCTCATTATTTCTCTAATAAAAAAATACCGCGGTTATAAGGCTGAAAAGCGCAGAGGTTATCTGCTTATGCAGTTTAAAGATCTGCTTTACAGCCTTTCGGCTTCGGTATCAACAGGCAAGAGTATGGCAGAGGGATTAAAGGAGGGGCTTGACGGTCTCAGGCTTATATATGATGAGCATACGCCTCTTGTAACAGAGCTTGAGAGCATAACAAAGGGCATTTTTGAAAACAGAGGCAGCGAGGCGGAGCTTATGTCTGATTTTGCGGCAAGAAGCGGCTGTCAGGATATCGAAAGCTTTGTAGATGTGTATCTTTCTATAAGGGAAACCGGAGGAGATATGGAAAAGGTCATATCAAAGACAGCGGATATACTTACAGACAAAATATCCATCGAAAAAGAAATAAAGGCAATCATATCGCAGAAACAGGTGGAGGCAAAGATAATAACGGCAATGCCCCTTGTGATACTGGCGGGACTTAATATCACATCATCGGGATATATAGATCCGCTGTATGAAACACTTGCAGGCCGCATTATTATGACGGTATCTCTCGCAGGGATAATGTTCGCATACAATCTGACAGGAAAGATAACGGATATAAAGGTGTAGAAATGAAAGAGCGTATAAAAAGAATAACAGACATTATTACGGGCAAAAGAGAAGAGTTTCTTTCAAGATACAGCAGGCTGTATGAAAAGGGCAACCTTGAAGAAACCGTAATACTGAGAAAAAAGGCAGTAATGCAAAGATATGTGATTATTGCGGCGGCAGGGCTTACAGCACTTCTGGGAGTAATATCGCAGAATTATGAGGCGGCTTCAAACATAGTTGTTGAGGACGGCAGAGCAAAGGCGGTTATAAGGAGCGATGACAAAAGCTTTGATTATGAGTTCAAGGTAAAGGTAAAAGGCGAGGATGAGCCGCAGAGCGTTATAGTGCATATAGAGCCTAAAAGCGAGGAAACAGCAGAGACAGAGGAAAAGAAACCTGCGGCAGCTGAAAAAACGGAGGACAAAACCCCCGTGGACTACAGGGCGCTTGCTGATACGGTATCCGAAAACCCTGCAAAAAATGAAATTCTGCTGCCTGAATATACCGATGACGGCAGGCCTGTGAAATGGATGTATACCAGAGATTACACATGGCTTGTCGTTATGGCGGCCGTAGCCGCGGTTTTTATTGCAATATACAGAAGCAGATTTGAAACGGTCGAAAAGGAAGAAAAGACTGCGCAGACATCAATTCTTCTTGAGCTGCCCTCGTTTATAAACAAGAACATACTTCTTCTGAACGGAGGACTTGTGCTTACAGATGCTTTTGAGAGAATAGTAACCGAACATCAGAAAAACGGGGAGAGCGGGAACTATTTTTACGAAAGGCTTAATGAAATATATATTAATTCCAAGGAAACAAATATTCCCGTTGAAACTCAGCTTTCGGATTTTGCAAGAAACTCAGGCATAAGAGAGTTCATCAGAGTCGCTGCAGTTATAAGCGATAATATCTGTAAGGGAACGGCTCTGACAGAAAGTCTTGAGAGTGAAAGCGCATATCTGTGGTTTTCAAGAAAAAAGAAAGCCGAGGAGCTTGGAAGACTTGCAGAAACAAAGATGACCTTCCCGCTGGTAATACTTTTAGTCATTCTTATAATCATAACAATAGCACCGGCAATGCTGGAAATGTAGGAGGCAGAAATGAAGATAATCAGAAACAGTAAAAAGGGTATGGAGATTGTGCAGGTTGCAATCCTTATAGCCATAGCGATAGCGCTGGGTATTGTTTTCAAGGATCAGATTGTTGACTTTGTAAATGAAACCTTTGAAAAGCTCAACGACAGCGGTTTTAACGACGATGTTTAAAAGCAGGAGAGGCAGCACCTTTGTGGAGGCGGCGGTGATAATGCCACTTGTGATACTTGCTGTGATGTCACTTTTCTATATACTGATAAACCTTTATGAAAACGCAGAGCTCAAAAGCAGGCTTCATCTCGGCATCTGTATAGAGGCAGGCTACAGGAGTGAAACATTTGAGATATCACCTGCGGCATCTGAAGGACTGAAGCTGGACTCAGATAAAAAGAAAGTGACGGGAAGCAGTCATAAAGCCGGATATTACGGAGGGCTTCTTAAAAGACACGCTGCAATGAAGGAAACAGGACATAATCATATAGTAATTGAGGAAGATATAATAAGAAAGGCAGACTATGTATTACCGGAATAATAAAAAGGGGGTTACTGCAGTATTTCTCACAATAATTGCAGGAGCTGTTCTGAGCTGTGTGATTGTATTTATTCAGCTTGCAGCTTCTGCGGCATCTGTAAGCTATTGCGGAAATCTGTTTAACCTTGCAGGCAGGTCTGTGCTGTCGGAGTTTGATCTGGAGCTTAAATCAAGATACGGCATAATAGCTTTCAGCAGGGATAACAGCAGTATAGTGAATGAACTTAAAAAATATGTGAAATATACGGTTACTGATGACAGGTATATCAGGCTGGGAGAGGTTTCCGTTGATATGAAGGATTACTGTCTTATGGACTGTGAGATATTTGAGGAGCAGATAACAGACAGTGTGAATTTTAAAAATCTCATAGTAGAAGAAGAAACCGGCGGCCCTGTTGAAACAGGGGAGAGAACCTTAAGAAACAGCAAGACGATAAATGCTCTTCCGTCGAAGGGTATGACGGATACGCCGTCAGTACATGCGCTCGTCTCCAATATAAAGAATATGGCCAGTATTTCGGACCTCTGGAAAAAAGGAAGCAGAGAGTATCTGACTACCGTATACATGTTTGGCGTTTTTAAAAGCGGTATGTCGGCGGCAGATGACGAGCGCAGCTTTTTCAGAAATGAAATAGAGTATATACTTGAGGGCAAAAAAAGCGATGCAGCCAACATGAGCGCGGTCAGGGCTGACCTGCTAAAGCTTAGAACACTGCTCAATTCAATCTACATATATTCAAGTCCCAAGATGATGAATGAAGCCCTCATGCTTGCCGAAACCATAACTCCGGGACCGGAGGCAGTTATAACGCAGGCGGCTCTGATTGCGGCGTGGGCTGCCATGGAGGCGGAGCTTGATATTAAAACACTTGATGAGGGCGGCAGGGTGCCTGTGTTTAAAGATCCTGCAAGCTGGAAAACGGATATAAACGGTAAGGCAGTGGCAGGAGGCGGGACTTATGAGGAGCGTGGATATAACTATGAAAGCTATCTTAAAATTCTGCTTACATCACTTGAAAAGGAAGTTAAACTGACAAGAATGATGGATCTGATACAGATAAACCTGCAGGGAACCTACAGCGAGGACTTCTATATACACGACTGCTACCGCGGATTTAAGTTTGAGGCACAGGTAAACGGCAGAAAGATGAAATATGATGAAAAGTACTAAAAAAGGCTCGATTACAGTTGAGGCGGCCATAATACTGCCGCTTTTCATAATAGCAGTATTGACGATAAGCTATACTGTAAAACTGATAGAAGCAGAGGAAAACGTAATAAACGGTGTTGCAGACGAGGCCAGATATATAGCCGCATATGCATATATAGAAAGAACCGGTATAGGGGTAAAATCAAGAATTGAGAAACGAGTCAGAGAAGACAAGGCGGCGGAAGCTTTCAGCGTAAAAAGACTTGGATATCTTTACAGTGATTTTCACAATACCGGCCTTATATCCATTGATGCGGCGTATACGGTCAGAAACAGAATGCCTGTTAAAATGCGAGGCGATTTTCACAGAAAAACAGGTATATTATTTCGAGGCTTTGTCGGCAGGGACAACAAGGGACAGATATTCAGCTTTGATATGATGCAGACCGCAGATGATGGAACTACGGTGTGGGTGTTTCCTGTGGCGGGGGAAAGATATCATGGCGAAAACTGTTCTTATATCAGGGTTTACCCTGTGCAGACGATACTTACAGACGAGGTCAGAAAGCATTACACTCCATGCAGACTGTGCAGGCCTGAGGAATATGGCAACGGGCATATAGTGTACTGCTTCAAAAAGACAGGAAAGGCATATCACAGTGCGGAATGCAGTACAGTTGACAGATATGTTATAGAAATGACAAGATATGAGGCTGAAGCAGACGGCTACAGCAGATGTCTTAAATGCGGAGGGCAATAGCAATGGAAAACGGTACATACAGCTTTGAAAAAGAGTATTTCAATAACGAATTAAAGGAGTTTGAAATGAGCATACTTTCCGATCAGATATGCAGCTCATTTATACCAACTTCATTTATACGGGAAACAGACAGGCTTACGGCTATATACAGCTATGACGGGTTTTTAAAAATAAGCCAGTGCAGGTTCAGGGAGATAATACAGCTTCTTAATCTTGTTGAGAGAGTAATCAGGGAGCTTGTAAAAAGCGGTAGCTATTATCTTGATTACGGCAGGGTGGAGCTTACCTGTGATACTGTGTTTTACTGCAGTGAAACACAGGAGGTAAAGCTTGCCTATATACCGATAAAAGAGGATGGCAGCTTCGGAAGTAACCTTACAGAGTTTGTGACAGGGCTGAAAAACTGTTACTTTGGAAACAGTATAGAGTATCTGAACCGGCTTACAGCTTTCCTGCAGGAGAATAATTACGGTACTGATGATATACTCAACAAGATAATTGAGCTCAAGCGTGAAGTGAATATGTACGGGGTGAAGTAGAGAATAACAAAGCGTTGACATCGTATATGGTATCACATATAATATGAACAGGAGCTGTAGAAATGTCGAAATGGGATAAACTTATAAAGCGTATATGTAACTTATCGAAAGATATCAGGTTTAATGAACTGCGTAAAGTTTTAGAAAGCTATGGATATGAAATGAAAGCTCCGGGAAGAGGCGGCAGTCATTTTACTTTTAGAAAAAACGGCTGCACCCCTGTTACAGTACCTAAAGATGAACCTATTAAAAGGGTTTATGTAGAGCTGGTCAGGCATATTATAGAAAGCGAGGCAGAAAACGATGAAAACGCTTGATGAATATATGGCAATGCCGTATCGTATGGAAATTATAGAAGATAAAGACGAAGGCGGCTTTGTGGCTTCATACCCGGATTTGCCGGGATGCATTACCTGCGGAGAAACAGCGGAGAGCGCTGCGGCTAATGCATTAGATGCCAAAAGGCAGTGGCTTGAGGCAGCGATAGACAGCGGAATAGAGATTTATGAGCCGGATAGTCTTAAAGACTATTCGGGGCAGTTCAAGCTTAGGATACCGCGCAGTCTGCACAGGACACTGGCAGAGCATTCACGAAGAGAGGGCATCAGTATGAACCAGTATTGCGTGTATCTTCTTTCCAGAAACGATGCGATATATTTGAAATAAACATTAGTATGATAAAAGAGAACTCAAAAATTCAGCTTTGTATAGCAATTTGCATGGATAATATTTGAAGGCATATACATTATTACAATTATGCTGAAGAAAGGGGCTGAGTATAATGCTGATAAAAGCACTGAGAGATACAGGTGAGATTTCTGAACTTGTCAATAAGAAACAGACACTGATAGACGAAGCAATTTATGAGTCAGAACAGGAAGCAGCAGGCGGCGCAGAAGCTTTAGAGGCCAATGCTGCATTTGAAGAACTGGAGAAAAAATACTTTGGATAAATATAAAGAGGTTGTTTTGAAGCCTGATACTTGCCATAAATCTCAACATAGAAGAGATAGATAAGACAATTAGCAGGCTGTTTAAATGAAATAAATATTGTTGAACAGCGTATGCAAAACTGATATACTTGTATTATCATATCAGATGGGAGCATTAATATGGAAAAGATACTGTTTGTTAATTCATGCGTTCGTGAAGAGTCACGTACTTACAGGCTTGCAGGCGCTGTTCTTGAGTGTCTTGACGGCGATATTACACAGCTTGATATTTCTGAGGCAGATATAAAGCCTCTTGACAGACAAAGCCTTATGCACAGGGTAGAGCTTTCAGACAAGGGCGATTTCAGCAATGAGATGTTTAAATATGCGCATCAGTTTGCCGAAAGTGATACAGTAGTAATAGCGGCGCCTTACTGGGATCTGTCTTTCCCTGCAGTTCTCAAGGCTTATCTTGAAGCAGTTTCAGTCTGCGGAATTACATTTAAATATGATGAACAGGGAGTGCCTGCAGGGCTTTGCAGCGTCAGAAAACTGATATATGTTACAACCTCAGGCGGCAGCATAGGCGAGTTCAATATGGGATATGATTATGTCAGAACTCTTGCATGGGGACTGTTTGGCATTAAAGACATTCAGTTTTTCAGTGCAGAGAATCTTGATATATATGGTAATGACGTAGAGGCGATAATGCAGGAGGCGGAGGCTAAAGTTAAAGCTTCCTTTAAATAAGCTGACAGCGGGGCGGTTATTCCGCCCCGTTCTTGTATTTTTGCCCGGGATATGCTAAACTGATAAACTGTAAGTTTTAAATTAAAAGGACAGATTTATGCATATTAATGATTTTGATTATAACCTGCCGGAAGAACTCATAGCGCAGTTTCCGGCGGACAAAAGAGACCATTCAAGACTGATGGTGGTGGACAGAAGCACAGGCAGTGTTGTGCACAGATATTTTTATGATATCCTCGAATATCTCAAAGCAGGCGACTGTCTGGTACTCAACAATTCCAGAGTAATACCGGCAAGGATTTTCGGAATTAAGGCAGCAACCGGCGCAAGAGTTGAGTTTCTGCTTATCAAGCGCAAAGACGGCGACCGGTGGGAAACCATGGTCAGACCAGGCAAAAAGATAAAAAAGGGTGATGTAATACTCTTTGGAACAGATGCAGACAGATATATTTCAGAATGTGACCACAAGGGCGGCAATGTGAAATCACCTGTAATGCTGGAGCTTGAAGAGGCAGCGCCGCTTAAAGCAGAGGTTCTTGATTATGGTGATGACGGTACCCGAATAGTGGAGTTTTCGTACAGGGGAATATTTCTTGAGATACTTGAGGAGCTTGGCAAAATGCCGCTTCCTACATATATAGAGAGGGAAAGCGTACTTGAGGACAAAGAACGATATCAGACTGTATATTCCAAAGAAAACGGCTCGGTGGCAGCGCCTACGGCAGGACTTCATTTTACAGAGGAGCTTCTTGCTAAAGCCAAAGAGATGGGCGTTAAAATTGCATATGTTACCCTGCATGTCGGTATAGGAACTTTCAGACCTGTTAAATGCGACAATATAGAGGATCACCAGATGCATTTTGAGGAGTATTCCATAGATGAGGAGAATGCGGAAATTATAAATTCGGTGATTAAGGCAGGCGGCAGAATTATATCGGTAGGCACCACTTCGACCAGAACAGTTGAAAGTGCAGCAGTGTTTGATGATGAGCTTGGCAGATTTATTGTGCCTGCAAAATCAGACTCAACGGGTATATTCATATATCCGGGCTACAAATTCAAGATTATAGACAGCCTTATAACCAATTTTCATCTGCCTAAGTCCACGCTGCTGATGCTTATATCAGCTCTTTACAGCAGAGAGGATATACTGAGGGTATATGATATCGCAGTTAAGGAAAAATACAGATTCTTCTCTTATGGAGATGCAATGCTGATTATATAGAAAGGAAACACAATGAGTAAGGACGCAGTTACTTATGAATTACTTAAAAAAGACAAGAGAACAAAAGCAAGACGAGGTATAGTTCATACGCCTCACGGAGATATACAGACGCCTGTTTTTATGCCTGTAGGCACGCAGGCAACAGTCAAGGCTATGAGGCCCGAGCAGGTAAAGGAAATGGGAGCAGAGATAATACTCTCAAATACCTATCATCTATATCTCAGACCCGGACACGAAATTGTCAAAGAGGCAGGCGGACTTCACAAATTTATGAACTGGGACAGAGCCATACTTACAGACAGTGGCGGATTTCAGGTGTTCAGCCTCGGACCTCTCCGCAAGATAACCGAGGAGGGCGCTGAATTCAGATCCCATATAGACGGATCAAAGCATATGATTTCCCCGGAAAAATCAATGGAAATACAGAACGCTTTGGGCTCGGATATTATGATGGCATTTGATGAGTGTGCGCCGTATCCTGCAGAAAGAGAATATATAATACCATCTATGGAGAGAACTCACAGGTGGCTTGAAAGATGCAAGGCTTATCACAAGAATACAGAGAAGCAGTCTCTGTTTGGAATAATGCAGGGAGGTATGTATCACGACCTCAGGAAGCAGAGTGCCAAGGCTATTGTGGATCTGGATCTGCCGGGATACGCAATCGGAGGATTAAGCGTGGGAGAGCCAAAAGAGCTGTTTCTTGAAATACTGGGCGGCTGTGTGGACTATCTGCCTGACAACAAGCCGAGATATATTATGGGTGTTGGTACGCCGGATTATCTTTTTGAGGGAGTAGAGCAGGGGGTTGATATGTTTGACTGCGTGCTTCCTACAAGAATAGCAAGACACGGTATGGCTATGACAAGCCACGGCAGGCTGAATATCAAGAATGCCAGATTTGAAAGAGATTTCACACCGCTGGATCCCGAGTGTGATTGCTATACATGCAGGAACTATTCAAGGGCATATTTAAGACACCTGTTCAAGGCAGACGAAATGCTGTCGGCGATGCTTTTATCAAATCACAACCTGCATTTCCTTGTAAATATGATGAAAAACATCAGACAGGCTATTGAAGAGGACAGATTCCTTGAATACAAAGAAGAATTCTACAGAAAGTACGGAAGATTTTAATGGATATATGTAAACATAAAGAACTATGCGGCGGCTGCATTCATCAGGGCAAGTCATATGAACAGCAGCTTGAGGAGAAGGGAAACGATGTTTCCATGCTCATCTCTAAAAAAGAAATAAAGGTTGGCGAATACCTTGGCATACAGGGAAGTCCCTACCAGTACAGATACCGCAACAAGATGGAATATACATTTGGAGATACTGTTAAAGACGGACCTCTGTGCCTTGGTATGCACAGAAAAAAGCACTTTATGTCTATTGTTACGGTAGATGAGTGTCAGCTTGTCCCTGAGGATTTTAACAGAATTTTAAGCGCAGTGCTTGGATTCTGTCAGGAAAAAGGCTACAGCTTTTATCACAAAAAAAGCCACGAAGGACTGTTAAGACACCTTATTATCCGTTATGGTGTACGCACAGGAGAGCTGCTTGTGAATATAGTCACCTCATCGCAGGGAGAATTTGATGATAAAGGTTTCACAGAGATGATTACAGCTCTTGAACTTGACAACAGAGTTGTCGGAGTTTTGAGGACTATCAATGACAGGCTTGCCGATGCGGTATACTGCGAGGAACTCAAAGTCCTGTGGGGCAGAGATTACTATATGGAAAAAATAATGGGGCTTGACTTCAAGGTGAGCGCATTTTCGTTCTTCCAGACCAATGTAGAGGCGGCAGAGCGCCTTTATACAGAAGCCATAGACCTTATAGATGACTTTGAGGACAAGAATGTCTTTGATCTTTATTGCGGCACAGGAACCATCACACAGGCGCTGGCTTTGAAGGCAAGGTCTGTTACAGGAGTGGAGCTGGTTGCAGAAGCAGTTGAGGCCGCAAAGGAGAATGCAGAACTTAACGGGCTTGACAACTGCAGCTTTATTGCGGGTGATGTTTTTGAAGTGCTTGAGGGGCTGGAGCAAAAGCCTGATGTGATTGTTGTGGATCCGCCAAGAGTGGGAATACATCCTAAGGCTCTTGACAAGATACTGGGTTATGGTGTGAAGCAGATAGTATACATATCCTGCAATCCAAAGAGTCTTACAGATAACCTTATGTATATACAGGGCAATGGTTATGAGGTTAAGAAGATTAAAGCGTTTGATAATTTCCCTATGACAAAGCATGTTGAGAGCGTGGTTCTGTTGACTAAGGTACATAAGTAAAAGTGTGAAAATGCTTGAAATATAAGGCTTCCTCGGTGCTTCGATAGTTGAAAATCAAGTGCTGAAAAAGCAGGAAAGACCCAGAGAAATCTATCTGAATTTTATAGTTGGGTAGATAAGAATATTGAGATTAGGTTGGGCAGACAAAAATATTGAGTGGTAGGTGATTCCAAGTGGCATACGGAAAATCAATAGAGTTGTTTCTTGTGAATGGAACAGCAGACAGTTTAATTATTGCAGAATTATCAAACTGGAATGGAAAGGCAATTAAAATTCCTCGTATAGAGGTATCCTCTTGTGATCGTGATGATATTACACAAGCAGGAGTATATTTCTTGTTTTGTAAGGAAGATGATGGCTCTGACTCCGTATACATTGGAGAAGCTGAGAATGTTAAAGATAGACTCGTTCAGCATTTAAGAGATTATCAATCTGAAAAAGAAAAATATTACTGGAGTACAGCAGTTGTCTTTATTGGTAGAGATCTGAATAAAGCACTCATCAGATATTTGGAAAATCGTTTTGTTGAGATAGCGAGGGCAAGTAAAAGGTATCTTGTGCTTACTAAGAATACTTATCGAAATACAGTTATGAAGGAATCGCAGGTAGCTGTAATGGAAGAGTTCGTGGATAATGTAAAGATACTAATTAATGCACTTGGATATAAAGTATTGGAGCCTTTTGCCCAAGTAGATTCATCAACCGCCACAGTAGACGATGAATTGCTTTTTATTACATCAGGCTCTGTAAATGCAACGGGCAAAGTGACTGCGGAAGGCTTTGTGGTATTTGCCGGAGCTACAGTAAACGAGAAAATGTCTGTGAAGTCATTGAGCGCTGGTATGCAAAAGCAAAGACAAAAATTATTCGATTCACCAAAAGTTAATGACTTAGTCACGACAGAAGATATTCTGTTTTCCAGTTCATCGGCCGCTGCGGATTTTATTCTTGGGTACAGTGTTAGTGGACCTAGAACCTGGAAAACAAAAGACGGCAAAAGTTTGAAGGAAATTGAGAGTAATCAGACATAAGACATAATGGTAAAATATCGATCTGATAATAGTTGATAACACAATTAGTTGATGAAAATTAGATGAATTTTTGTATTCTATATTACTTGATAATACAGAAGAAAAGAGTGATATATGGTAGTACCAAAACAGTAACGGAGGTACTACGATTATGATTTTACTAAGAACATGTGATGAAAATGGCAAGGTTCAATTTGTAACAGTAAAGAATGATATGTTTTATCTGGAGTGTAAACATTGTGGACGCATATTTCCAATCGGAAGCATTTGTGAATTCATGGAGGAATTGGGCGATGAGAATTTTGATTCAGAAGTTCTTGACTGGTGTGAAGATTGTCTGGATGAAAAATATGAACGGGAAGACCGTTATTTAAAGATGCTGGCTCAAGCAAAAGAAGTTGATAAAAGGAAAAATAGCCTAATTTCACAAGATGACAGCATAGATGATTAAGAACAAGAAAAGACTCTAAAACTATTGAAAAATAGGGCTATAACTGACTATGCATGAAATAGCCTAATAATTTCATGTGGAGAGTGTCTGTTTGATGTCAAAAGTGCAGGACTAAAATCACCCAAACCGTTAAAAAAAACAAGCTATCTGCTATAATATTTATTGGATTATTGCTTACACATTTTCGTAAGTGAGGAGAACCTAAATGAACGAAATCGTAAAAGAAGAAAAATTGATGGATTTAAATAGACGTTTTAATAGAGAAAAAATAAAGAAGTTTCAGATTTTAAATGGTGCGCAACTCAAGTATATTGCATTTCTTTCAATGCTAATAGACCATGTAAATAACGGGATAGTTGCACCGCTTTTAGATGGCAAAGGAGCGCTTCTATATATTTCAAATATATTTTCAATTCTAGGAAGGATTGCCTTTCCAATATTTATATTTTTCGTTGTGGAAGGATTTTTCAAAACCAAGAATACGAAAAAATATCTTATAAATTTAATTTTATTTGGAATTATTGCAGAAGTTCCATTCGATATATTCACTTCAAAAGTGTTTTACAATCCAAATTGGAACAATATAATGTTCACATTAGCCCTTTGCCTAGTAACGGTTTGGATAATCGATGAGCTTAAAGTCAAGGTAAAAAATAAATTTCTTTGGTACGGAATTTCTGTTGTAATCGTGATGGCATTCGGACTTTTGGCGATGCTACTTAGCCTTGACTACGACTACCACGCAATCATCCTTGCCTATGTTTTCTATATTTTCTACGATAGACCTGTGATGAGTGCTGCAATTGGATATATTTCTATAATCAAGGAGCTATATTCATTCTTAGGATTTGCTATGACCATAACATACAATGGCAAGAGGGGTAAACAGTACAAATGGTTCAATTATCTCTTCTATCCAGTTCATCTTTTAATAATTGGGATCATTCGTTTTTACTTTAATCTCTAATTATGCCGCAGTTAAGACTTGCTATTTATAAGAAATTATTGGTGTTAGTATATAACCATAGACATAAAAAGTTGAACAGCCTATAATAATCATAATAATGTAAAGGAGCTGTTCAACATGGCAAAAAACCAAAAGAAGTACACACAAGAGTTTAAGCAACAAATTGTGGATTTGTACAATACAGGAAATTACTCATTTCCTCAGTTATCAAGTGAATATGGCGTAGCAAAGTCAACTATCTTAAACTGGGTAAGAAATCTAAGTCCTATCCAGGTTTCTGAGACAGAAACCATTTCTATGAAGGAATACAAAGCCCTTCAGAAGAAAATGAAAGAATTAGAGATTGAGAACGAAATATTAAAAAAAGCTACCGCCATATTCGCAAAAAAACAATAACAGAGTACGTAACCTTTATTAACAACAACCTTGATACATATACCGTTATACAAATGTGTAAAGCCTTAAAATTCCCGAGAAGTGCTTATTATAAGGCTTTGGTTCATGTACCCTCAAATCGGGAGCTGGAATATCGCAAATTTTAAGAAGAGGTAAAGCAATGCTTTCATGAAAACAAGAAGCGATATGGTGCAATTAAGATACACCGTAAGCTCACGGATAAAGGCATTCCGTGTAGTGTAAAACGAGTTCAAAGACATATGCAAAGACAGGACTTGCACTCAGTAGTAGTCAAAAAGTACAATCACAAAGCTAATCAAGGTAAGATTCCTGATGATAAGGAAAATGTCCTAAATCGTGATTTTCAGGCAGATACCATTAACCAGAAGTGGGTTACAGACATTACCTATATTCATGTACTAAAGGAAGGCTGGACATATTTGGCTTCTGCAATGGATCTGTACGATCGTAAAATCATAGGTTACGCATATGGTAAAATAATGACTGCTGAATTAGCTTTAGAAGCAGTTAAAAACGCTTGTTTAAACGTATCAGATACAGAAGGCATTATTTTACATAGTGATCTGGGAAGTCAGTACACTAGTGATTTGTTTGAGCGCTACATGCAGGATAATGGTTTTATTCATTCCTTTAGCAGAAAAGGCAATCCATATGATAATGCATGTATTGAGTCATTCCATTCAGTAATGAAGAAAGAAGAGATATATCTTCACACTTACCAAGACTTTGAAGAATGCCGCAAGGCACTCTTTGAGTATATAGAATCCTGGTATAATCGCCAGAGAATTCACAGTGCACTTGGATACAAAACGCCTCAACAAGTAGAGGATGAAGCTATCGAAGCTGCATAAAAAGTTCAACTTTTTGTGTCCAATGTATTGACATAGGTCCAATTATCTTACATCGGAAGAAAGAAAACTAATAATCGAAAGCCTTATTTCAGAGAAAAACACTCTTATCTCGGCGGGCAAATATACGGACTGTGTTGATGATGTTCTGCTTAAAATTCTGCAAGCCAAGAAGAAAAAAGTCAAAGTAATCTATACATAGCATAACGAAAAGGCACGACCTTCGGAGAAAAGAATCCGTTGGTTGTGCCTTGTTTTGTATGAACCGAAGTTTTCTGCTTAATCTTAGCGAGCAGACCATTTGTGGATAGGTTTATCTAAAACGGTTCTCGTTAGGGCTGCACCCTAAACCCCAATGACATCAACGAGCAGGTTTGCTACCACATGAAAGAAATTTAAAGTTATATGTGACCGTACTATTTCAAAGATAAATCATTGCAAAGAAACATACTGAGAATTTCAAAAGTTTATTTCAGATATAATCAGACTGCTACAAGCAAATTGTCTTGAAAAAATAGATATAAATATGTTATAATATTAATATATATATGATATGGAGGAGTTATAAATGAGTTTCAGTAATGATATAAAGATGATCCGCCACAAATGTTTGATGAGTCAAATAGAGTTTGCTGAAGCATTAGGCGTGTCGTTCGCTACTGTCAATAGATGGGAGTCTGGAAGAAGCAAACCGAATTTCAAGACTATGAAGTTAATCAATAGTTTTTGCGAAACTCATGGAATCGACTTCGATGTAAGCAAGCAGTTAACGGAGGAAGAATAAAAATGATATATAACGTGATAGATCTGTTTGCAGGAGCCGGTGGATTGAGCCTTGGCTTTAAGCAAACAGGGCAAGTGAAAATAATTGCTGCCGCAGAAAACAATTTGAACGCCAGAAAAACTTACAAGAGGAATTTCAAGCTGGCACGGCTGTATTCTGATGTGAGAACAATAGACTATGCGGAATTACAAGATACTGTTGGTCCAGTTGATATTGTGATTGGTGGCCCGCCGTGTCAGGGATTCTCGAATGCAAATCGCCAGCACACGACAGTTATCAGTATGAACAACAGACTTGTAAAAGAGTATGTCCGTGCAATATGCGAACTGAATCCGAAAGCCTTTGTCATGGAAAATGTTGCTATGTTGCGTTCTCATGTTCATAGATTTTTCCTTGAAGAACAAGACCTTGACAATGAAAGAATCATGGCACTTCCTTTATCAGAGGATAAAATTGAGATTTTGCCCGAATGTGTAAATTTTGATAATTCTATTGCGTTCCTCGAAACCGCACGGGCAGAAATGGGATATGCTTGGGCGGAAAGTTTTTATAAGATCATCAATATTCTTTATCGTTATCGAATTAACCCTGCCAAATTTGATGCTACCCTTGAAAAGTATCAGAAGAAGCTGATTGCACAGCTTGGTGAGGTTCTGAAGATAACTGCTGAAGCGGAAGAACTCAATGTTTTGCAGGAAAACGATGCGAAAATGGCAAAGGCAATATTGCAGTATATTGAGCAAAAAGATAATTTTGATGATACTGTATTGGCGATTAGCAATTCCATCATGATGCAGCGAGCAATCATGAAAATTAAAGAGTTAACCGACAATGACATTCATATTTTTGAATACAAAGAAAATAACGGTAGCTTAGTAGCAGTAGTTAAGTCTTACCCTGTATTGGATTACATTAGAGCGATTTTGGAGAATGCTCCTTATAATTACACCTTAAGCGAAAACACGCTTAATGCAATCCATTATGGCGCACCTCAAAGACGAGAACGCTTTGTTATCGTAGGTCTCAAAAAAGAAATGAATGCCAAATACATTGCCCCTGAAATAAAATTTACAGAAGGCAATTATAGAACTGTCCATGATGCGATTGCGGATATTCAGGATGTAATCCCTGTTACAGAAGTGACTGGTGACTACATTGAACTTGAAGCGCATCCTAATGCGACAGGTCTGGAGAAAGAACTAAGAGGTCGAGCGCTGTACAATCACATTACTACGGCTACCAGAGAAATAGCGATGGCGAGATTCAAAGCTCTCAAAGCGGGCGAAAATTTCCATGATCTCGATCCTGAGCTTAAAACGACCTATAGCAACGCAGATCGTACGCAAAACACGATTTATATGCGTCTGAAGTATAACGAACCGTCTGGCACTGTTGTTAATGTTCGAAAATCTATGTGGATTCATCCTGAATTGGATCGTGCTATTTCCATCCGTGAAGCAGCCAGATTGCAGACTTTCCCGGATAGCTTCATTTTTGAAGGAACAAAAGATTCTCAATACCAGCAGGTTGGTAACGCAGTACCTCCATATCTGGCGAAAGCTATTGCAGATAGTGTTATTAGCATCTTGAATAATGCAACAGAATAAAAAATGGGTCACTCCTACGGTTTTAGGAGCGACCCATTTATATTATGCGGTTATTTTTTCAGGAGCCTTGCAAATCTCATTTGCTTTAGCAAGAATCTTGTCGTGAATACGCTGTTCAGGCAGACAGTCGAGGATATAAATACCGCCAAGCAAGTTAAGGTATTTAGCCAGTTCGCCAACGATGTTTGTGTCAATAGGCAATCCCTGCGCCTTGGCTTCTATTATCGCACCAAGGAAAGGATGGATAATAGACGGATTGTTGGAAGTGTTTCGTTCCAGAATGTGCATGATGTAGTCGGAGCTTTCACACACAAATTTCGTAAGTTCCCAAGGGTCAGAACGCTTCTCATCATATGTAAGACGACCGATCCACCACAATCTGGATAAGGCATTTCTCGTCAAAGAACGTCTGGCACCAAAGCCGAAGAAAAAGTGCTGCTGTACATTACCAACGGTACATTTCTTGTTAATATCCCATCTGTATTTTACATAGTCCCAGAAAGGCCCAAGGCACAGCCCTGCCCACAAACGCTCGTCTGAAGCCTGAGAATCGGACAGAAAACGAAGGTTCCCATAAATGCGCTTAACATTTTCGGCTTCTGTAAGGAAAGGCTTGTCCGCAGTCATATCCAGGCTGAAATCGGGAATTTCGGCAAACTTTGTGTCAGAGAACAATGCGTTTCCCAGTTCTTCCTGTAGCCATTCAGAGGAATCCTGCTTAAAATTATCAACCCAGCTTTTGAGATTGGATTTGATAATGTCGATGTTATCGTAGCTCACGAACTGTAGCTTCATTATTCGTCACCTCCTGCTGCGCCAAAGCTACTTGTCAAAAATGTAAATGCATCCGAAACTGGATTGTTTATCAGCTTTTGAGCAAGAACTAAGCAGTTTTGGTTGTTGAATTCTTCGCTTTCAATATCACAGTCAAACTGCGTTAACAGCGCCTTTGATAGAACCTTGTACCATAATGTGTCAGAGTTCTCGCTTCGCTCCTGAATAGGTAAAGCTCTCAGTTCTTCCAAAACATATACCAGAGCAGGTACAACGGTGAGAGAGTTGAGAATAGGCTGTGCCAGAGGGGTAGCACTCAGGGCTTTATAGCTATAAAAGTCGCTAAGAGGAAGCTTGATGATGATTTTGCGCTGAGACATATCAACCAGTATTTGCTTACAGCTTTCGTCAGGGTTCTTGCTGATGTTGAAAATGGATGGGGTGTTTGCGAGATCATCAATATCTTTTGAAATATCCACCGTTACCATTTTGCCTACAGCCATTACGCAACCAGCTTCAATATCAAAGGTGATCCCTTGATAATCTTCATGGAAGTCAGGGCTGGTAAAACCTTTCAAATCATCGACCGCTACAACAAACGGACAAATTTGTAATTTGCCATTCACAGCCTTATTCAGCAGGGTATATACTTCGCTGACCTTATCTGTTTGGACAACTGTACGGAAACCGGTCTGTGCACACTCTAAATGGTAAACAAACTTTGCGACGCCCTGCTTGATGCAGTCCTGAAGGCTTTGGCAAGTGAGGGTAGCAAGGAAGTCGATACGCAGATCATAGCCATCACGCACAATATCAATGGCTACATCAAAAGCCCCGTTTCCATAATCGTTTGAATAAGAGGACAGGACAGGATACGGATATAATTTATACTTGATTTCCATACGCCTTCACCTCCAAAGAACAATAATCGTGATAATCAAGCTGAATATTGAGCCTGATAGCTTTTTTCTCTGTAAATGCCAGATTTGTGATTCTGTTTTTATCAATCTTCAAATCAGGACACTCAGAACAAGAAGCTGCAACAATAGATGCTTCGTAGTTTTGAGATTCAGCCGACATAAATACTTCTAAAATGCCATTCGTAGCAGAGGAATCAGGAGTAAAGACAATCGTATACTCGCCAGTAGACTTGTTACGAATCACATTACGAACACTGGCTGCAGAAATAGCAGACAGTTTCTTTCGGTGTTCTACAGGAACATTGCCACCGCCATCGCCAGGGTTGTTACCACCGCCGTTGCCACCGTGTCCGCCCTGACCTTGACTACCGCTACCACCTTCACCGGGAAGATCGGTTACGATAATATCGCCTTCTTCATCGTCTACAAGGGTCTGTCCGGGTTCTCCGATCTGGGTTCCGGAAGGCTTAGGTGCAACTTCGGTCACACGGATTTTAATATCCTTAATGCTGTCCTGCAACGCTTCAGTACGTTCCTGCTTAGGGGACTTATCAAAGTCACTGGCAGAAAGGTATTCACCGACGGTCGGATCAAGCGCTTCTTCACTTTCGTCGTTTTTCATTTCATCCAAGGATGCCTTTATGAAACGTGTCAACGTAGTAAGCAGGCGTTTGGCTTTGTTCTTGTTTTCAGCACGCTCCACTTCCCATTCGAGATGCTGTGGGTTTTCAAGGCTACGGAGATACGAGTTGATAGCATCTCCCTCAATGAACAGTGTGCCAGCAAAAGGAATCAATCCGTTGATGTTTCCCTTGTCTTTGATTTTCATGCCTGTCTGACGAATCATTGCAACTCGTCTGCTAAAAGACTGCATAATCATCAGTTTCAAAGTGAGCTTGCCGATGGTTTCAGGATCATCAGTAAGTTCCTTGGTGAAGGTTCTTGCTAATTTTTCATCTGTAAGCGCCTGATAGTATTCATCGGCGTGTTCATTAAAATATTCTTTGTGAGAAATCATCAGGTCAGCGAGAGAGTCCTTGCTGATAATAGTTCCATCAACATCTACCACCAGCGTTCCATTATAAATGGCATAAAGGAAGCCGTCCAAAACGGAAGCAACCATCTGGTGTTGCCATCCTTTATCACCATTGAAAGCGGCGATAAAAATATCTGTTCCAGAGTTTTCGGCACTGCGAGAGTAAGCAGGCTCTAACGAATACTGCTTGTACATAGGGCTATTCTTGTCATTACCATAGAATCCTGTTCCCTGGGTGATTTCATTCTTCTTGTTCTTGAAGGAAGTCAATCTGGAAACACCCTGAGATGCACAAAGCCCATCTTTGTCGCTGGTGCTGTAGAAAACGGTTCTAAGAGAAGAACAGGCATATGGAGCAAACTTGCCAATGCCAAAAGATCCGCCATGACTGCCGGATTTATCGGATGCACCTGAAGATTTTGTTAAGTTACACCAAGGAGAGTTGTATTCTTCACGGGAGCCAACAAGACCGGAAGTGTTAAAATCACTGATTCTTAAACAGGTGATAGTAGGCTTATGTATTGCATCCAGCGCTTGCTTAAAGAATGTTTTAGCTTTGGTAGATTGCTGCTGAGACCAAAAATCAAGAGCTCGTTTAAGTGCGTCCTCTAAAGCATTGTAATCAGGAATATTATGAGAGTCAATTTCAAATGTCTTAAATTCAATGCGTGTTGGCTCATTATTTTCCAGACTTGCATCCAAAGAGTTTTGGCAGATTTCTCTTGCCAAAGATTTAATAGGGGTACCTTTGAAAGTTTCTACACCAGAATCGGCAATTCCGAAGATTTGTCCGAAGTTATTTGATGGGAAATTCCATTTTTGTGTTAGATTGAACATATTTATCACCTCTTACTTTTGCTTAAGGTAAATCTAGAAGTTTTCTCAGGTTCCACCTTTGTGAATTTCTTTTTTGCTTCTCTAAGTTCCTGTTCAATAGCTTGGAAAATTTCCTCTACTTCATCCTGCGTATATTCGTATACCGATGTGTTTGAACAATTGCCAAGGAGCTGCAAAGTATCAATAATTTTGTTAGTTCTGGCTTCAGCAAGCCTAACGAACTTATCGTGCTTGCTTTCTTCGGCCTGTTTTTTCATATATACCCCTCCATCCTGTTTGGTTATATATTAGCACATAAGCATTAAATAGTCAATAATATTTTGAAAATATAAAATAATATTTTCAAAATATTATAAGGCATTTGATGATTTAGATTCGTTTTGTTGGATAACATTTTAATAATGTTAAACTTCAGTGATGCAATCAGCGCTGCTTTTTTAATAAATTTTCAGTTCATTGTTTATCAAAAAAGTTATGAGCTAACAAAAATTACTACCGTTTGGATTTGTCTATCCAAATGGTCTGCTCACTAAGACTGAACATTTGATATTGAATTCGCATTGCCCATAATCTTTACAATTAAAAATCAAGGCACAGCTTACGTAGAAAAATCCGTCGGCTGTGCTTTTTGTGTAAATGTCAACATAAAAATGTAAAAAAGTTCCGAAATGAAAATGTAGTTTTCTAACGAGATTGATTTTGCTCTCCTG
>ERZ857745.1071-NODE-1071-length-35856-cov-5.750649_pt1 | contig 35856 bp, 28 predicted proteins | sample MGYA00519699_ERZ857745 | MGnify/ENA primary metagenome ERZ857745 (study PRJEB31778, sample SAMEA3449357) | human gut metagenome | biome: human gut; feature: human-associated habitat; material: faeces | place: United Kingdom | collected 2010/2012 ...
GGACAGCCGGGTCCACTGCCGACCGGCGGCGCAAGCTGCCATTATTGATTGAGTTTGAAGCTCAAATTTTATAAGTTGATTCCTTTTTAAGTGCGAAGTCGCACACACTTGTGAAACGGTCAATAAGAGTAGTAACAGTATATTTGCTATTTAAGCTCTGAATGAAACGAACGATCATACTTTCCCATAGGAGCATCGGCTTTCCCCGCAAAGCGCGCAGTAATCTGCGCCCTCGCACGGGACGTCGAAACGGTATGAACGCAGGTGGTGCGCAAAACAGGCGCCGCCTGTTTTTTTGTCCCTTTTGCCCGCCGGTTTCTGCCGGCGGATTTTATGCGGAAAACGCGGAGTGTTGGCATGAATGTAAACAACCAAAAACGGGCGCCGCTCTACGAGGCGCTGGAAAGATTCAGAAAGCAGCGGGTCGTCCCCTTCGACGTGCCGGGCCACAAGCGCGGGCGCGGCAATCCGGAGCTCGTCGAGCTGCTGGGTGAAAAATGCGTCGGGATGGACGTCAATTCGATGAAGCCGCTGGACAATCTCTGTCACCCGGTTTCGGTCATCCTCGAGGCGGAAGCGCTGGCGGCCGAGGCGTTCGGGGCCGAGAACGCCTTCTTTATGGTCGGCGGCACCACGTCGTCGGTGCAGAGCATGGTGCTTTCCGCCTGCAAGGCGGGCGACAAAATCATTCTGCCGCGCAACGTCCACCGCAGCGTCATCAACGCGCTCGTCCTCTGCGGCGCTGAGCCGGTCTACGTCAATCCGAAGGTGGACAACCGCCTCGGCATTTCGCTGGGGATGGAGCTTTGCGACGTGGAGCGCGCCATTCTGGAGAATCCGACGGCCGTGGCCGTGCTGGTCAACAATCCGACCTATTACGGCGTTTGTGCAGATATCCGAAAGATTGCGAAGCTTGCCCACGACCACGGTATGTTGTTGCTGGCAGACGAAGCCCACGGGACACATTTCTATTTTGGCGAAAATCTGCCATGTTCGGCAATGGCAGCTGGAGCAGATATGGCAGCGGTCAGCATCCATAAAACGGGCGGCTCGCTCACGCAAAGTGCCATGCTGCTCTGTGCGGATACAGTCAATGCCGATTATGTGCGGCAGGTCATCAACCTGACACAAACAACGAGTGCCTCTTACTTACTGATGGTATCGCTGGACATTGCACGCCGGAATTTAGCATTGAACGGGCGGGAGATGTTCCATAAAACGGTGCAGTTCGTCAACTATGCCCGTGAGGAAATCAACCGGCTGGGCGGCTATTATGCCTACGGTTCAGAGCTTTGCAACGGCGATTCGTTCTATGCATTTGATACCACGAAACTTTCCATTCACACCCGAAACACCGGCTTAGCAGGGATTGAAGTGTATGACCTGTTACGGGATGAATATGATATTCAAATTGAATTCGGTGACATCGGAAATATTCTGGCAATTGTCACCGCTGGCGACCGGGAATTGGAAATTGAACGGCTGATTTCCGCTCTTTCCGAAATCAAGCGGCTGTATGGCGGCGACCCGACAGGCATGCTGAACAGCGAATACATTCCGCCGGATGTGGCACTTCCGCCGCAGCAGGCATTCTTTGCAGAAAAGGAAGCCGTTCCGCTGCGGTTCAGCATCGGCAGAGTTTGTGCCGAGTTTGTCATGTGTTATCCGCCGGGGATTCCGATTCTCGCACCGGGCGAACGCATCACCGAAGCAATTGTTTCTTATATTTTGTATGCAAAGGAAAAGGGCTGTTCGCTGACAGGTTCACAGGATATGACCCTGTCCAGCTTACAGGTAGTTCAATAAGAAAGGGTGAAACCAAGCGATATGATGGATATTTGGTATCCAAATCAAGAAGCTGTCTGTAATTGTCAAGCTCATACTGTTCAAGTTTGTTTGTTGTGAGCTGTGTTGTAAGCTCTTCTACCTCGGCCTTGAGCTTTTTATTCTCAGCCTTGACATTTTTTAATGTGCGTATTTCTGTAATCTTATCTGAAATGTGGATTCCAAAGCTGTTTATACCTTTCTGCATTGGGATGAATACATATCCGGCAGCAGTCTTTAAAGGACCACCGGAGATATTTAAGGTAAGGCTTAACAGCATGGTCACAAAGCAGACTGCTGTCATAATCAACAGTGTGTATCTTGCAGGCAGCTTTTTATTGTGCTTTCTCTTTCGATTGCGAAAATTCTTACTCATGTTAACCTCGGTTATTATTTTTTGATGCTGAACGGAAGTCTCTTATATTTTGAATCAGAAACTATTTGTACGAGTCCGCGTACTGCACTCTCCTCAGGACATTCTGAGCAGATGACCTTTATACCTGTAATCTGTTCAAAGAGCTGGTCAAGTCCTGCAAGCTGTGAGCCGCCTCCTGTGATATAAATGCCTGAATGGATGATATCCTTTGCAAGCTCAGGCGGAGTCTTCTCAAGAATCATTTTTATTGATGTGCATATAGACTCAAGGTTTGACTTCATAGCCTCGTAAACGACCTTTGATCCAATTTCCATCTCAATAGGCAGGCCGCTTACCACATCACGTCCCACTATGACCATACTGTCCTCTCTTCCCGGAAGTGCAGAACCTATGGTCTCCTTCAACAGCTTTGCAGTCTTTTGTCCGATTACAAGATTGAACTCCTTTCGTACAAAGGAGATAATTGACTCGTCAAGTCTGTTGCCACCGAAATGAAGCAGGTCACTAAGCACCAGGCCACCGAGTGAAATAACGGATGTCTCTGTTGTGTCAGCGCCCATATCTACTATCATGACACCGGTTGGCTCGTTTACATCTATTCCAAGACCTACAGCATCAGCGATAGGCTTCTCACAGAGCATGACCTTTTTAGGCTTTGATTTGCTCTTATAGAAGAGCTCGTAGAACGCTCTTTTCTCTACATCTGTGATATCTGTCGGCACAGCGATGATGAACTCGGCATTTTTGATACGTGCCTTTGTCTTGTGCTCCAAAAAGTCAAAAATCATAGTCTGAAGCAGATTATAGTCAGCAATAACTCCCTCTACAACAGGAAATATGACGTTGATTGTCTCAGGCGCCTTTTCATACATGGCATATGCGCTGTCTCCATATGCATATATCTGATTTTTGTCTATTACGGCTATTGTGTTTTTCTCAAGCATTGTCTTGCCTGTAGCCTTTGAGTATACCTTGAAATTGTTTGTTCCCAGATCAATTCCGTAAACGTTGTTGCTCATAATAATTCTACCTCGTCTTCTGTTTATATAAGTTTATTTTCATAGAAGCTATAATATTCGTTATCTCCAATTATGATATGGTCACAAAGCTCTATGGAAAAAATCCCTGAGCCCTCAATTAATCTGTCTGTGACAGCAATATCATTTCTGCTGGGAGTACAATCTCCGCTTGGATGATTGTGCAATAAAACAAGCTTTGATGCATTTTTGTCCAGGGCGGTCCTGATGATGGAGCCTATGTCCACTACAGATGAGCTTAGTGAACCCTTGGATATGAATTTGTCTCCTAAGAATCTGCTTTTCACATCAAAATAGGCACAAATGACGACTTCATTTGTGAGATGCCTCATCTGCTCCATGTAGTAGTCAGCTATTGTCTGAGGATTATTCATTCTGATGCTTTGAACCTTTTTTGTCTTTGCTATGCGAAGCGACAGCTCTGCTATCGCCTTAAGCTGTATAGCTTTTATCTGCCCTATCCCTGGGATACTAAGAAGCTCCTCATAGGACATCTCATAGAGATTGAGCAGATTGCCATGCCTGCCGGAAAGTATGTCCTGTGCAATATCAATCACAGTCTTGTCTCTTGTGCCGGTCTTTATAATGATGGCAAGTAAATCAGCGTCTGACAGGCCTGATGCTCCAAGCGATAAAAATTTCTCATATGGTCGCTCTGAAGCCGGCAGATTTTTAATTGTTTTGTTATTATGCATTAATCCCTTTCGCTTCTCCCAGGCGATTGACAACGGATTTAAGCAAAGTTTTCAGTTAATTGTAGCACACCTAATCCAGCTTAACAAGATTTCTCTCATAAAGTTTTTGTAAAGACATCAAAATTCCAAGCTTTGCATGGTACCATGTGAGTCCTCCCTGGAAATAAACCGCATATGGCGGCTTCACAGGGCCATCGGCAGAAAGCTCAATGGATGAGCCCTGCACAAATGCGCCTGCTGCCATGATGACATCACTGTCATAGCCCGGCATAGCCCATGGCTCAGGGGTCACATAGCTGTCTACAGGTGCTGCTGCCTGAATGCCCTCGCAGAAGGCTATCATGGCATCGCGGTTATTGAACTCTACAGCCTGTATGATATCGTGGCGGCTTTCAGTACCGTCAGGGACTACCTTAAAACCAAGCTTTTCATAGATTTTTGCGGCAAAGATTGCTCCCTTTAATGCTCCGCTTACGACAGTCGGTGCAAGGAAAAAGCCCTGATAAAATGACTGGATGACTCCGAGTGAGGCTCCAACCTCCTTGCCAAGTCCTGGAGATGTGAGACGGTATGCGGCATTTTCAACACATTCCTTTTTGCCGACAATATAGCCTCCGATTGGTGCAAGTCCGCCTCCCGGATTTTTGATCAGTGAGCCAACCATCATGTCCGCTCCAACCTGGATAGGCTCTGTATCCTCGACAAATTCACCGTAGCAGTTATCGACCATACAGATCACATCAGACTTTATGCTCTTTACAAAGGCAATGAGTTCGCCTATTCTTTTGACCGAAAGTGTAGGTCTTGTAGCATAGCCCTTAGAGCGCTGGATTGTGACAAGCTTCGTTTTTTCATTGATGGCTTTCTTTATTCCGTCATAGTCAAACTCACCGTCAGGCAGTAAGTCAACCTGCGCATATGTGATGCCGTACTCAGCAAGCGAGCCCTTTGAAGGGCGTATGCCTATTACCTCTTCAAGTGTATCGTAAGGCTTTCCGACAGGGCTTAAAAGCTCATCGCCCGGACGCAGGTTTGACATGAGTGCAAGTGCAAGTGCATGTGTACCACAGGTAATCTGAGGCCTTACAAGTGCATCTTCTGCGCCAAAACAGTCTGCGTACACTCTCTCAAGTGTATCCCTTCCGAGGTCATTGTAGCCGTAGCCGCTTGATGCCTGGAAGCACTCTGCACTCACCTTGTTTTTCTGCATGGCGGCTATGACCTTAAGCTGATTATACTCAGCATTTGTGTCTATTTTGTCAAAACGCTCCTTAAGCTCCTTTTCTACAGAGGTTCCGAAATCCAAAACCTCCTTTGATATTCCAAGTGTCTCATACTGCCTGTAAATGGCTTCATTGGTATCTAACAAATTATAATCCTCTTTTCTGCTAAAATTTCTTGTATTTTATTTAATATTTTATTATCATCATATGAATATTCATTTTTTTCTATCCATATGGTATCTTTTTCTCTCCTAAACCAGGTTAGCTGTCTCTTTGCAAAACGCCTTGACTCAAGCTTTACCTTGTCCACAGCCTCATCAAGTGAATATTCTCCATCGAGATATGCAAGGATTTCCTTATATCCTATGCCCTTCATAGATACCATATCGCTTGTACAGCCCATTGTCTTTAGCTTTTTCACCTCATCGACAAGTCCGTTTGAAACCATGATATCAACTCTCTTATCTATCCTCTCATAGAGTCTTTGTCTTACATCATCCAGTACAAAATAGGCAAAACTGTATGGAGACTGCTTGGCTCTTTCAGTCTCATTGTGCTTTGAAATCGGTTCATGGCAGGTGTGATAGTATTCAATTGCCCTGATGACGCGCTTTACGTTATTCTCATGGATGCTCTCGTAGGATGCAGGGTCGATATCCTTAAGCTTTTCATGCAGTGCATGGTTTCCGTGCTCATTTGCAAAGTCGTACAGGCTCTTTCTGTATGCCTCATCCACATCCTGCTTTGTGAAATCAATGTCATACAAAAGTGCCTGGATATAAAAGCCGGTGCCGCCGACAACTATCGGTATCTTTCCTGCTTCGTATATCTCATTAAGTGCTTTTTTGGCCATATCCTTAAAGATAAATACATTGAACTCGTCAGATGGCTCGAGCTCATCTATCAGATAGTGCTTTATGCCGTCCATCTCATCGACTGTAACCTTCGCAGAGCCTATATCCATGTATTTGTATACCTGCATGGAATCCGCGGATATTATAGCACCATTTATTTTTTTTGCAAGCTCAATCGATAGAGCTGTCTTTCCTACTGCTGTCGGTCCTGTCAGGACAATCATCGGTTTTTGTGTCATATTGCACCTCAGTCCAAATGTGTATGTTGTCATACGATACGTTTGAATTTCTTTTCTATCTCATATTTGCTCATAGAGATGATGGTTGGTCTGCCGTGTGGGCAGTTGTAAGGATTGTCGAGTGACAAAAGCTCATCTATCAGCTTATTTATCTCAGGAAGAGTAAGCTTGTCATTGCCCTTGACTGCTGCCTTGCACGACATGGATGCGACCTTTTCAGTAATGATGTCAGGGGTCTGTCTGCCTGTCGCATTGGAAAAATCATCGAGCATCTCTATAAACAGATCCTTCATATCTATGTTAAACAAATTATCTGGAATTGCACTGATCATGTATTCCTTGCCGCCAAAATGCTCCACCTCATAGCCAAACTGTTCTATCTGCGGCCTGTATTTCTCAAGCATCTCGCTTTCCCTTGCATCAAGAGTCATGACAATCGGAGGGCTTATGCGCTGTGATGTAAAATCCTTATTGGCAAGTCTTGCCATTGTTTTTTCATACAGTACCTTTTCATGAGCTGCATGCTGGTCTATGATGTACAGCTTGTCCTCAAACTCTATTAACCAGTATGTCTTAAAGAGCTGGCCTATGATGGAAAACTGCTTCTTTGAACTTTCTGTAAGAAAAACCTTGTCGTAATCGCCGAGTGTCTGCTGGGTGCCGGTGACAACATGTGCAGGTTCATACGCGGTGGAAGTCTCAGGCGTTAGTTCCACTGAATTGCCGGTGCCAGCAACAAGCGCAGATGCAGATGCTTTAGCAGTCTGCATCTTTGATGTGTTATCTGTGAGTTGCTCATTAACAGCAGGCGCTTTTGCAGCAGGTTCTGTTGCTGAGTAATTTTTTACTGTTGACGTCACGCTCTGTCCGTACACACTCCTTGATTCCGCTGCCCTCACTTCATTGATACGCCTCTTCTCAAACGGCTCCGGTATTGGCTCCTTATACTCATGCACTATCTTTTTAGGCGCCGGCGTACTGTCTACAGGCACTTCGGGAATCATCTCCTTATGAGATAGAATTGCATATATTGTGTCACACAATTCGACATATATCTCGTTGTTGTTGTCGAACCTAAGCTCCATCTTGGTCGGATGTACGTTGACATCCAGCTCACTGAAAAATGTAAAGTAAAGCACTGTAAACGGATACTGATGCTGCATTAGAAAGCTCTTGTAGGCCTCCTCTATTGCACGTGACAATATATTGCTCTTTACATACCTGCCGTTTATGAAATAATTCTCATAATTTCTGTTGCCCCTTGTGATAACAGGCTTTCCTATAAAGCCCTCCACCTTAAAGTATTCGCATTCATGCTTCACCTCAAGCAGTGATGACGATATCTCGCGGCCGAATATATGGTATATGATATCCTTTCTGTTGCCGTTTCCTGAGGTGTGAAGCTTTGTCTGGTTATTGTTTATGAACTTAAACGATATATCAGGATGCGAAAGCGCAAGCTTTTCAACCATATCGCTTATGTAGCTGCCCTCTGTCTGTGCCGTCTTTAAAAACTTACGTCTTGCCGGAACATTGTAAAACAAATCCTTTACTATGAAGGTAGTACCGTCCGGAGCACCGATTTCCTCGTTGGAAAGCTCCTTCGAGCCCTCAATCACATATCTGGTGCCGGTGAGCTCATCGTAGGTTTTTGTGATAAGCTCAACGCGGGCAACGGCCGAGATGCTTGACAGCGCCTCACCTCTGAAGCCGAGAGACTTTACAGTAAGTAAATCCTCTGCCGAGCGGATTTTACTCGTGCTGTGACGGTAAAATGCAACCGCAACCTGGTCTCTTTCAATTCCGCAGCCATTGTCGGTGATACGGATGAATGAGATTCCGCCTTCCTTTATCTCGACAGTGATGGCTGTGGAGCCTGCATCTATGGCATTTTCCACCAGCTCTTTAACCACGGAGCACGGACGCTCAACAACCTCTCCTGCAGCTATTTTATCTATTGTTTCCTGATTTAATATGGCAATATTTGGCATTTTAATCCTTTCTACCAGCGGTTTTTAACCTTGTTCTGGAGCTGATACAGCTTGTTTAACGCATCAAGTGGTGTCATGTTGCCTATGTCTATGCTTCGAAGCTCGTCAATTATATCATCATCCTTCACTGTGTCGAAAAGTGAAATCTGTGTCATATCAACCTCGTCAAGATGCTCCTTTTTATGCTTGTGACCAGTGTCAACGGATATGCTTTTTACAGTATCTGTGATATCATTTGCAACAAGCTGCTCTGCGATTTCCTTGGCACGCTCTATGACTGAATCCGGCAGACCTGCAAGCTTTGCAACCTGTATACCATAGCTTCTGTCAGCTCCGCCCTTTACGATTTTTCTTAAGAAAACTATATCATCGCCCTTTTCCTTTACAGCGATGCAATAGTTATTTACACTGTCAAGCTTGCCCTCAAGCTCGGTGAGCTCGTGATAATGGGTTGCAAAAAGCGTCTTTGCTCCGAGGAGCTTTGGATTACTTATGTGCTCTACAACTGCCCAGGCGATGCTTAGTCCGTCAAATGTACTCGTGCCTCGTCCAATCTCATCAAGAATGAGCAGGGATTTTGCGGTTGCATTTCTTAGTATATTTGCCACCTCGTTCATCTCAACCATAAATGTACTCTGGCCGCTTGCAAGGTCGTCAGATGCGCCGACTCGCGTGAAGATACGGTCTACAATGCCGATATTTGCAGTTTGTGCAGGTACAAAGCTTCCAATCTGTGCCATGAGAACGATAAGCGCTGTCTGTCTCATGTAGGTAGATTTACCGGCCATGTTTGGCCCTGTGATGATTGAGATTCTGTTTTTGTGCTGATCCAGATATGTATCGTTTTCTATAAACATGTCATTTGTAATCATTTTTTCAACTACAGGATGACGTCCGTTTTTTATGTCTATTATTCCGCTTTCATTTATCTTTGGCTTGCAGTAATTATTCTGGCTGGCAACAAGCGCAAGCGAAGCGAAAACATCAATCTGTGCTATAGCTCTGGCTGTTTTCTGAATCCTTGAAACATTGCAGGAAATCTGTTTCCTTACATCACGAAACAGCTCATACTCAAGTGATGTGAGCCTGTCTTCAGCTCCAAGAATGGTATCCTCAAGCTCTTTAAGCTCCGGTGTTATGTAGCGCTCTGCATTGGTGAGTGTCTGCTTTCTCACGTAATAATCTGGAACCATATCCTTGAAAGAGTTTGTAACCTCAAGGTAATATCCAAATACCTTGTTATACTTGATTCTTAAGTTTTTGATGCCTGTTTTTTCACGTTCACCGGCTTCAAGCTCTGCAAGCCATGTCTTTCCCTTGGTTTTTGCGTCTCGAAGACGGTCAACCTCCTCGTTGTAGCCAGCCTTTATGATATCTCCGTCACGCTGTGAGATAGGCGGCTCATCCTCAATGGATGAAAGTAAAAGCTCATATATATCCTTAAGCTCGTCGAACTCTTCATTAATCTCATCGGTAAGCTCACAAGGTATGTCTGAAAGCTGCTGCTTTATTGGTGGAAGCATTTTTAAAGAATCCCTAAAGGCAATAAGGTCGCGCGGATTGGCTGACTGGTAGGTGATTCTTGTGATGAGACGCTCAAGGTCATAAATAGGATTAAGGTATTCCCTGATTTCATCTCTTGTGATTTCGTTTGCATTAAGTGCTTCGATAAGCTTCTGGCGCTTTATTATTTCTGCCTTTTCGATGAGAGGCTGCTCAACATAGGTGCGAAGCAGTCTTGCTCCCATAGCCGTGCGTGTCTTGTCTAGTACCCAAAGCAGTGAGCCTCTCTTTTGCTTTTCACGAAGGGTATCTACAAGCTCCAAATTACGTCTTGATGAGCTGTCTATTATCATATATTTGCCTATTGAGTACGGATGAAGCTCAAGTATATTGTCGAGCGAGTTCATCTGCGTCTCATAAAGGTACTTTAACAGGGCGCCGGCAGCTATGACTCCACTCTCATAATCCTCAAGCCCCAGAGCATTTATTGTCTGTACATGGAAATGTGAAAGCAGTGTCTCATTTGCAAGACCATCAGAAAAATACCATGAGTCTAGTGCTGAAACAGTAATTGATAATCTGTTTTTCATATCGTCAACATCTATTCCGCTCATGTAGAAGGCTTCATTACATATGATTTCCGATGGATTAAATCTGCTCACCTCATCTAACAGCTTTCTTTCCGCATCCACCTCTGTCGTAAAAAAATCACCTGTTGTGACATCACAGGTCGCTATGCCGTATTTGTCCTCAGTGTATACAATCGACATTATGTAATTGTTTTTTGCCTCATCTAAAGAAGCCATATCGGTGTTTGTGCCCGGTGTCACAACACGGATTACCTCTCGCTTTACGATTCCCTTTGCCTGCTTTGGATCCTCCATCTGCTCACAGATAGCTACCTTGTGACCGTTTGATACGAGTCTGTTGATATATGAGTCTGCCGCGTGAAACGGTACTCCACACATAGGAGCTCTTTCTTCAAGTCCGCAGTTTTTGCCGGTGAGCGTAAGCTCAAGCTCCTTTGAAACCATTATCGCATCGTCAAAAAACATCTCATAGAAGTCTCCTAAGCGATAAAATAAAATACAGTCCTTATATTGTTCTTTTGTCTGCAGATAATGCTGCATCATTGGTGATACTTCTGCCACGAATATTTCCTCTCTTTATGTATATAAATATTATTCATGTGTATAAATATTATTTAAAATCCGGCCTATATTTTTTAATAATTGCTTCTGCGACCTTTATGCCGTCGATTGCCGCAGATGTAATGCCTCCCGCATAGCCTGCGCCCTCTCCGCAAGGGTAGACCCCTGAGATGTTGCTCTCAAAGGATTCATCTCTTTTTATGCGAAGCGGAGAAGATGTACGTGTCTCCATACCGGACAAAATTGCATCTTTTCTGTCAAAGCCATGTATCAGATGACCAAAATGTTCCATTCCAAGCTTGAACGACTGCTCCATGTCAGCGTTCATCAGTCCGTTCAGCTTTGCAAAGACTGTGCTTCCCTTTGTACAGGAGTCAAAATCACCGTATGCTGTTGTTAATCTGTCATCACAGAAATCACCGAAAAGCTGCTGTGGTATTAAACCATTGCCTCGCTTATAATTTTCTGTCTCAAGCTTTTCCTGATATCTCACTCCGGCGAGGGCATCATCTGCTCCGAAATCCTTTGGCGAAACAGATACTATGATGGCACTGTTCGCATTTTTGCTGTTTCTGTCGTGATAACTCATACCGTTAACCACTGTGTGATTTTCGGTTGACGATGAGTTGACCACATATCCTCCCGGACACATGCAGAATGAATAGACTCCTCTGCCATTCGGAAAATTGGAGGTAACCTTGTATGGGCTTGGCGGAAGTATAATTTTCTTTTGAATACCATACTGTGATTCATCTATCATGCGCTGCGGATGCTCCACGCGAAAGCCGACAGCAAAGCTCTTGCACTCCATATCAAAGCCTTTATTGTAAAGCATATCAAATGTATCTCTGGCGCTGTGTCCGAGTGCCAGAACGCATACATCTGTCTTTATCTCACTATTACTGTTACTGTCAGAATCCGTGTAAACACTTAATAGCTTTTGGGAAACTATGTCAAGATTGCTCACACAGGTGTCAAATATAAATGTAGCCCCTTTGTCAACCAAAAACTCACGCATGTTGATAATTACTTCTGAAAGCACATCAGTACCAATATGTGGCTTGTTGTCATAAAGTATGGATGGATCTGCCCCAAAGCGCACAAATGTCTCAAGCACAAGACGATTTCTGCCCGAAGGATCCTTTACGGATGTATTCAGCTTGCCGTCTGAAAAGGTTCCGGCACCGCCCTCACCAAACTGTACATTGCTTTTGGGATTAAGTATGCCGCTCTCCCAGAATTTTTGTACATCGCAGGTTCTTTTTTCAACCCGGCTGCCACGCTCGATAACTATCGGGCGAAAACCTGCCTCTGCCAGTATATATGCACAAAACAGGCCGGCAGGACCTGCCCCTGCAATAACAGGTCGCCTGTCAAGCGGTATATGGCCGCATGCAGGTATCATGTACTCTTTTTCTTTATATATGAGCACAGATGAGCTGGCTGCTCTTTTTACAATTGCCGCTTCGCTATTTTTTGTATCCTCTATCTCTACAGCAACTGAATATGTATAGAACAGCTCGGGCTTTTTACGCGCGTCAAGTGATTTCTTTAATATGCGGTATGTGAAGCCTGTCTTGGCATTGAGCTTAAGCATTTTTATTATTTTCTTTTTTAATGCCTCATCACTGTGCGTGACGGGGAGCTTTATCTGGTTAATTTTAATCATTTACTGCATTTCTCCTGCTATATATCCACTTGTCCATGCCCACTGCAGATTGTAGCCACCGCATATGCCGTCCACATCAAGCAGCTCGCCGCAAAAGTAAAGCCCCGGATGGATTTTGGACTCCAATGTACGTACATCTATTTCCTTTGTATATATGCCGCCTGCACACACCTGTGCAAATTCGGCTCCTCTTGGCTTTTTTACCGAAACGGCTGTATGCTTTATTGAGCGGGTGAGACTTTTACAATCATCATCTGTCAACAGCCTTCCCTTTTTGTCAGGAGATACACCTGATTTGTGTATCAGCTCAAGAAGAAGCTTATTGTTTAAAAGTCCGTTAAGCATCTCATTTAACGAGCGGTTGTCTGTCGTTGTAATGCTTCTGTCCTTTATGTACCCATTAAGCTCATCATCACTAAAAGCCGGCAAAAAGTCAATTATCACCTCGACCCTTTGACCTTTATCGAGGGCTCTTGACATAAGACTTGAAATCTGAAAAACCGGGATGCCTGAGATGCCATAGTCAGCTAACTGCAGCTCCCCTGTATTTTGCTCTGTCATTTGACCGTCTATCACGGAAGCGACGGTAGCATCGCACCTGACACCAGTGATTTTTTTGAAATTCAGGCCATCACAGCTAAAGCCGCAAAGCGCGGGTAATGGCTTTTGGATATGGTGTCCGAGAGCTTCTATCTGTCGAAACAGGCTTCCGTCACTTCCAAGCTTCGGGGAAGCCGTAAGGCCACACGCTATGATAAGCCTTTTGGACTTAAAGCTGCCCTTGTCTGTTTGGATGCAGTAACCGGTCCGGTCATCTGTCTTCTTAGTTGCCGGATTAGCAGCAGACTTTGTGTCTTTAGCCGTAATCCTTGCAGTCTTAATTTCTGTAATACTAATGCCTGTTTTCACATCCACATGAAGCCTCATAAGCTCCATGCGAAAGGCAGCCACAACAGATGCAGCCTGTCTTGAATTTGGATAAATGTAGCCTTCATTGTCATATGCAGGTATTCCAAGTTCTTTAAAAAAACGTATTGTGTCTGTATAATTAAATTGCGACAACCCGTTTTTAATCAGCGCTTTACTGCCGTGAAACTTATTTACAGACATATCAGTGTTTGTGAAATTACATCTGCCGTTTCCTGTTGCAAGTATTTTCTTTCCTATATCATCCTTGTGCTCTAAAAGTGCCACACGTGCTCCCTTTGATGCAGCAGCTGCTGCCGCCATCAGCCCGGATGCACCGGCACCTATTATAATTACATCGTACATATTCTTTCCCCTAACTGATTTATTTTAACATTAACTTGAATAGCTTTCAAGAAAATCGTACAAATCAGTTTCGTTAAAAAAGTAGAGTCCGTTTGTAACCTTATTTTTTGCTTCATCGGGCAGTTCTTCAAAATACACGCCTGTGTCAAAGTATTTTTCACTTGCAGTGGCGTTGTATACAGACAGCATTCCGGAGTCATTTTTGATGCAGTATTTTGCATTTTTAGCCTCATTTGATGTCAGAAGGCTTTCTTTTTCATTTTTTTCTTCTTTATCATTTTCATTTCTTTGTGCAATTATAGCAGCCTTGTCTGCAGCTCTTTGCGTATTGATTTTTTCTATCATAACAAGTGCAAGAAGAATTACAACAATAGTTAAAAAACAGATACTGATTTTGCTTTTCATATTATCACCTCAAAATCAGTATCTGTAAATTTTTGTTATTTATTCAATTTTATAATAAATGACATTTTTTTGCCACTTTTATGATAAGTGTGCCCTTTGGAAAATGTCTAAGCTCATCCTCAGTCAGTCCCTTGAGTAAAAGCAGCGCCACAGCATATGAGATAACCGCAATGATTGCAGCAAGAATGAAGGCGATAATCTCAATATGACAGGCCTTGTAAAGTATAAAGTATACTATATACGAAATAACTCCCATTATGAGCGAGCTGATGGCCGGTATGATAAAGGTCTTTTTTATTTCCTGCTTAAAGCCGCTGTACTTCTTTAAAGCCATGCTGTTCATAAAGCACATGAGCAATGCAAAAAACGTATTGGCAAGCACAACTGCATGTATATTGAGCCTGAATATGAGCATAAGCAGTATGAGTACTATGACATGCGCTACAATCGATATCGCAGCGTTGATTACCGGAACTTTGAGCCTGTCAATGCCCTGCAGCAGTCCGTTGGACAGAGTGGAAAGAGAGTAAAATACTACCGCAACCGCACCGACATACATCATAAGTGATGCCTCAGCATTTGTTGCACGTGTGCTTGAAAACAGTATATTAAATATAGGAAGTCCAAACACGGCAAGCCCTACTGCACATGGGAATGCGACAACCATGATAAAGCGTGTGGAAAGATTAATCTGTCCTCTCACTGCTTCCATATCGTCCCTGTGATATGCGCCTGTAAGCACCGGCACAAAGGATGCTGCCATAGCTGATGCTATGGATATAGGCACATTGATTAAAAGCTTGTACTTTCCGGTATATACACCCCACCATACGTCTATATCATTCTGAGTGTATCCCTGAAGCAGTGCAACCTGCTTGAATATACCCTGGTCGATAATACCACTGATATTGTAGATAGTAGTACTTAAAAGCACAGGAATAACCGTAATTACAAGAATCTTCATTGTGTAGCCAAATGAGCTCACCCTGACATTTCGTTCTCTTTTCATCTGCCTCTTGAACACCTTCATATAGATGGCAAAGATAAATACTACAAATAAAAGAGCCGCTACAGAGCCAAGCACTGTTCCAAGTGTACCACCGGCTGCACCATATGCAGCGGCATAGTGCTCCTTGTCACCAAGCACTGCGCCAATCCTTGTACCTGTACGGTATAGCACATATGCAGCCCATACACTGACTATGGCATTTACTATCTGCTCTATTATCTGTGAGACGGCACTCGGCATCATGGTTCCAAGTCCCTGGAAAAAGCCTCTGATGACGCCGAGCACTGCAACTACCAAAAGCCCGGGAGCCAGTACTCTTAAAGCAAAAATACTGTATGGTGTGTTAAGAAGCGTTGTTGCAAAAAAATTGCCACCAAAAAACAGTATGAGTGCCACCGTTGTGCCACTGATGGTTGCAAAAAGCAGAGCACACTTCAGTATCTGATACGTCGCAGTCCGCCTTTTTTTTGCCATCTGGGCTGAAACCATCTTTGATACGGCAAGTGGTAAGCTGTATGATGATATAATCAGCATGACATTGTATATTTCAAAGGCTGTGGAATAATAGCCGATTCCGATATCGCCCAATATACGCTGCATCGGAATACGATATATGAGTCCTATTATTCTGCTTATAATAGATGCTACGGCAAGTATGGAGCCCTGTACTAAGGCATTGCTTGCCCCGTTATTTTTTTTAGACATTTATAAATCCTCTGTTTCAATTGATAACCAGCTTAAATATTAGCGTGTTATACCTAAAGCGTCAAGTATTTTTCTCTGGTGCTCTTCCATTACGGCCGCCTCATCAGCCTCCATGTGGTCATATCCGAACAGATGAAGCATGCTGTGTGTAATCAGAAAGGCAAACTCTCTTTTTTCGCTGTGTCCGTATTCTAAGGCCTGCTCCTTTACTTTGTCGACGGATATGATAATGTCGCCTAGCATGACCTCTCCTGTATCAGGATTGAAATCATCCTCATTCTCGTCTGAAAGGAAAGAAAAATCTCCGGGTGTTTCATATGAAAGCATCGGAAAAGACAGTACATCTGTAGGCCTGTCTATCTGTCTGTACTCCTTATTGATGGCATGTATCCCTTCATTGTCTGTCAGTGTCAGATTAACCTCCGCCTCATACGGAAAGCTCTCGTGCTCAAGTGAAGCAGAAACAACAGCTTCTGCGACCTTTTCATAATCAAAATTAAAATTGCATTCTACTTCTTTTTCGATAAAAAAACTCATTTAAGCAGCTCCTCCTTTGTAAGATAGTCTCGTATTTTTAAAAAGTGATTCATGGAAAGCCCTGATTCATCATACATTCCTGAGCTTGACAGCTCATTTAATGTCTGGATAATAAGTATCTCGTGATTCCATTCACTGTCTGCCACATCGTTTTTGATATGATCAAGCCTTACTATTAAAGCATCGACCATATGGATGAGTGCGGATTCAGGGGTCTGTGGGTGTCTTAGCTTGCCATAGTACTCATAGAGTATATTGGTCAGCTTTTCAGGAAAATGCATGGCTAATGCCTGTTCTACTCCTTCCATGACGCTTTTATGCTTCTGCCACTGCCCTATGCGGTAATAAAAGCCTCCTGCTGCGCATAGCGCAGTGTCCAGTCCTGCAGCCTTTGCAGCCTTTATGGCAATCGTCGATACGAAATTGCCATGATTGTATTCAGAGAAATTGTTCTTTTTAAGCTGCTTTACAGCAGGAAAATCCTCCTCTATTATTGCTATAAGCCTGTCATTTGTTTCATCAGCGCTAAGTGGCTTAAATACCCTGGCACAAATGATGCCGATAAGCGAAACAATCATGCCGCTTACAGCTCCGGCAATAATAACGGAAACAGAAAACTCCTTTGTTGACATATAATAGAATATGCCCGGTGTCACAATGCTCATACTGATTATGATCAGATATATACATATCTGAAGCTTGTCCTCCTTTAGCATCTTTGCAAGGATAGCACCTGTGATTACAAGAAGCAGCTCACATACGAGCTCAAAGCAGTCGCCGGATACAGTGATTGAAAGCAATATACAAAAATAAGTACCGCTTATAAATGCCAGAAACTCATTGCCAATCAGACAAAGCAATATAGGAAAAATCATCACCGGCCTGCTGTACAGTGGCATAAAACCGCTTATGATACACACTATAGAGCAAATGATAAACGCAAACGTAAACCTAAGATAATCGGTTCTTGAGTTGTTCGACAGCTGCAGTGTGTTCCGCTCGTACTCAAGCTCAAATAAAAGCAGCATATAAAATATGATATCTAAAAAACCCATGCATATCCACTCATCCGGATATACATCACCAAGCAGACACAGCACAAATGAAAGAGCTAAGATTGATATAAAAATTGATATTAGTGATACAACCCTTCTCAATTGCTCTTCCTCTGCTTTCTTACAGTCTTTGCAGTCTGCTTATTTTCATAATCATCATAAGCCTGAACAATTTTTTGTACAAGCGGATGACGCACGACATCCTTGCTTGTCAGATTGCATATGCCTATATCATCTATGTTTTTAAGCACCCTAAGTGCCACATCAAGCCCTGATTTTGCTCCCGGTGCAAGATCCTTTTGTGTCGCATCACCTGTCACGACAACCTTTGAGCCAAAGCCGATTCGTGTAAGAAACATCTTCATCTGTGCAGGAGTTGTATTCTGTGCCTCATCAAGTATGATAAATGCATTGTCAAGTGTACGGCCTCTCATGTATGCAAGAGGAGCCACCTCAATAAGGCCCTTTTCCATGTTGCGCTGGAAGCTTTCAGCTCCCATTATCTGATAAAGAGCATCGTACAACGGTCTCAAATATGGGTCAATCTTGCTCTGCAGATCTCCCGGCAGAAAGCCAAGCTTCTCGCCTGCTTCAATCGCAGGGCGTGTCAGAATAATACGGCCCACCTGCTCATTTTTAAAAGCTGTTATAGCCATTGCCATGGCAAGATAGGTCTTTCCTGTTCCGGCAGGACCCATGCCAAACACAATCATCTTTTTCCTGATTGCATCGACATATTCCTTCTGGCCTATGGTTTTTGGCTTTACAGGCTTGCCATTTATTGTGTGACAAATGATATCCTTGTCAATCTCAACAATCTCACTGCCTCTATGCTCCTCTAAAAGTGCAAGTGCATAGTTTACGTTCTGCTCTGTAATGACGTTGCCCCTCTCAGCCAGCGCAATGAGCTGCTCGAACACCTCTTTTGCCCCATCAATATTCCCCTGTGCTCCGATAATCTTTAAGGAATCATCTCTTAAGACAAGCGTTACATGCAGTGTGCGCTCTATTTTCTTGGCGAATGCATCAAACTGTCCAAAGACGTTTGGTATATATTCGCCCGGTATTTTTATAGATACTTCATTTAAACTCATTAGCTCATGTGCCTTTCAATCAAAATATTTTTCATTATAACATAAAAATAAAATTTGTCATAATTTACCTATAATTTATTCCCTCTGATATATCAATTTTCATGGTATTTTTTTCTATGTATATACTGCACCACGTGATATCGGGATATTTTTCCTCAAGCTTCTTTTCAAGGAGGCTGTAATCTGCTCTCTTGTGGCTGCCTATTGTTACATTTTCACTCTCCATAAAGGAGATGACCGACTCATCATACGTGAAACGGTTTCCTTCAGGCACAATGTGCCAGATTCTTGTGCAGATGAGTGCATGTATACAAAAAACGCCGGTAATTGCAGCCGTAATAATACGTATTTTATATAGAAATGCTCTTATTGCAAAGTATCCCTGTCTTTTTACCACGAGAAGCCTTGTATGCGTCTTTTTCAGGTGCGGCTTCATTAGAAAAATATCTTCTGTACTGCAGCAGGCCTCATATTCCTTTGGACTTACATATTTAAGGTTCCATATTTTTATATGGTTTGCCGTGCACAGATTTATGAAGCGCCTGATATTGCAGCCTGTTAGCCTTACTGTTGCATAAGCTTTAATACTCATATATAACACCCTTTAAATGACCGGCTATTATTATTAAATCCTTTGTAAATTCCTTTATTTCAAGGCGGCTGCCGGATATTTTTATGGTACTGTCTGCTGCCCTTACAGTTACGGCCTTGTCCGAAAATGACAGAATACCCTTGTGGTTTTCTATAGTCAACTCATTATAACCATATGCTGTTACAATTGGAAGCCCTAGCACTATGTCCTTTGGAAGCTCGAACGAATCAGTTACTTTTTGCATCTTCATATATTAACATATGTTTATTTAGGCTGAATTATGCCGGTTATTTGTGGTATGGCTCATTATTGCTGATGCGAAACGACCTGTAAATCTGCTCCAGTAAAATTACGCGCATGAGCTGATGAGGAAATGTCATTTTAGAAAATGAAAGCTTATAGTCAGCGCGCTTCAATACATCATCGGACAGCCCCAGAGAGCCTCCTATTACAAAAACAAGATGACTTTTGCCGCCCGTCATAAGCTTATCCATTTTCTGTGACAGCTCAACCGAATCAAGCTGTTTTCCATCTATCGCCAGACAAATTACATATGCATCGTCTTTTATATTTTTAAGAAGCCTCTCACCTTCTTTATTTTTTACGATGTCTATCTCTGTCTGTGTGGCCTGTTCGCTTGTCTTTTCATCGGAAACCTCAGTGATTTCAAGCTTACAGTAACGGCTTAGGCGCTTTGAATACTCAGCAATCGCATCTCTGTAAAATTTTTCTTTAACTTTTCCTACACATAATATTGTAATTTTCATCGTTTCATTATAACATATAACTATAATTAAACAATATGGAGGCCGTATGAAAATATACGTTGATGAACAAAAACGATACGAGGATACAAAAGCAACCGGACAGTGCTTCACCGCAGTCGGTGCGATAGGGCTTATTGCTATTGTGCTGCTTGATACAGGAGTTATAAAGCTTGCCGCTTTAGACTCGGTAAACAAGCTTATGGTTTCTATCGTAATGGGGCTTGTTTTCTTGATATTTTTTATCATAGGAATGAAGTCATTTATGGAGCTAAAGGACATTTCAAAAAAAATTGACCGGAATAATTCCCTCGAAGAGGAAATCATGGAATACGTGACCGTCACTCATAGGGACGAGCTTATGACTTTAGCGTCATCGGGTGAAAAAGGAGATGCCTGCTCAGGTGATTTATACTACAAAAGAGCTGAGCTTATCACATCAGTCATTACTGAAAAATACAGCCTGCTTGAGGAAAGCTTTCTCGATCATATGGTTGAAGAAATTTATTCTAAAATTTATAGTGATATTGTCGAAGAATAGTGCTATAATAATAACAATTTATTTTTTATGAGGTGAACAAAATGAAAGAACTGCAAGATCGAATTCTCAAGGATGGCCAGGTAATTGGCACAAACATCTTAAAGGTCAACAAATTTATCAACCATCAGGTAGATCCTGTGCTTATGGAGCACATCGGTGAGGATTTCGCAAATCACTTTGCCGATAAGGGAATCACAAAGGTTGTCACAATAGAGAGCTCAGGAATTGCTCCTGCACTTATGGCAGCAGCCAAGATGAATGTACCGCTTGTTATTTTAAAGAAGCAGCCTTCAAAGACATTACATAATGATTTATATCAGACACAGGTTACTTCATTTACAACAGAGAAGAGCTATGAGCTTACGCTCTCACGCGATGTTATCTCAGAGGATGACAATATTCTTTTGATTGATGATTTCATGGCTGACGGAGAGGCTGCTACAGGTGCCATCAGACTTCTTCGCATGGCTCACGCTACAGTTGCCGGTATAGGAATCCTTATTGAGAAGTCATTCCAGCCTGGCAGAAGAAAGATCAACGAGCAGGGCTATGAGGTTTACTCACTTGCACGTATCAAGTACATGGATGAGTATCAGATAGATTTTATTGAAGAAAATTAAAATAAGATTTAATATTTAAAATCAATACATATTATACACAAAATCCACTACCCTATTTACAGATTTATGAGTCTGTCAATGAGTAGTGGATTTTTATTATTGTTAAAGTATATGTTTTATGTTAAACTGCCGGATTATGCTCCGAAATCGAAAAGTGAAAGCTGGTTTGACTCCGGCAGTGAACCAAGCAGTCCCAAATCTGACATGAGGTCTACGGCTGTTCGCGATACATGAGTTCTCTCCCTGAAATCATCCTTTGAGAGGAATGGTCCGTCCTTTGCCGCTTCCGAAATATAAATAGCGGCATTGTCGCCCAGTCCGTCAATACTGTTTATGGCCGGCATGAGCTTACCGTCAATTATCTGGAAACGGTTAGGGTGAGCCCTGTATATATCAAGAGGCATGAAATCAAAGCCTCTGGCATACATCTCCTGTACGATACGCATGTCCTTAAATACATCCTGCTCCTTGTTTGACAGCGTGTCTTTTCTTTTCTTATAGTCCTTCATGTAGTTTTCGAGTCGGTCCTTTCCCTGACACATAAGCTCATATGAAAAGCCTGTGGCACGGATTGAAAAGTATGCTGCGTAGTATGCAAGCGGATAGAAAACCTTACAGTAGGCGATTCTCCATGCCATCATAACGTATGCCGCAGCATGGGCCTTAGGGAACATGTACTTGATTTTCTCGCATGACCAGATATACCAGTCAGGCACACCATGTGCCTTCATATCCTCCTTCCACTGTGGCCACTGAGGGCATTTGCCCTTGGCAATAATGCCCTTTCGCACCTTCTCCATGATGTTGAAGGCCTCCTCAGATTCAAGTCCCATGGAAATCAGATATGTCATAATATCATCTCTGGTACAGATACAGGTTGAAATGGTAGCTGTGCCTTCCTCGATAAGAGTCTGTGCATTGCCAAGCCATACGTCGGTACCGTGTGATAATCCGGCGATACGAATGAGGTCAGAAAACTCCTTTGGCTTTGTATCAAGGAGCATGCCCATGGCAAAATCGGTACCAAACTCCGGTATACCTAAAGCTCCAAGCGGACATCCATCGATATCCTCAGGCTCTATGCCCAAAGCGGAGGTGTTCTGAAACAGTGACATGACAGCTTTGTCGTCAAGCGGAATCTTTGTCGGGTCAACACCTGTCAGATCCTGCAGCATACGAATCATGGTAGGATCATCGTGTCCAAGTATATCGAGCTTTAACAGGTTGTGGTCGATTGAATGGTAGTCAAAATGCGTTGTCGTGATGTCAACGGTCATATCATTCGCAGGATGCTGTACAGGAGTAAAGGTATTAATCTCCTCACCCATCGGCAGCACGACTATACCACCCGGATGCTGTCCCGTAGTACGTCGAACACCAACGCAGCCCTGCACTATCCTGTCTATCTCGCAGTTTCGCTTTCTGACACCGCGCTCCTCATAATAGTTTTTAATGTATCCAAATGCGGTCTTGTCAGCAAGTGTACCTATGGTTCCGGCTTTAAAGGTCTGGCCCTCACCGAAAATAACCTCGGTATATTTGTGTGCCTTTGACTGGTACTCACCGGAGAAGTTCAGATCGATATCCGGCTCCTTGTTTCCCTTGAAACCGAGGAAAGTCTCAAATGGAATATCAAAGCCCTCCTTGCTTAACGGTCTGCCGCACTTTGGACAGAGCTTATCCGGCATATCACAGCCACCACGGCCTGAAAAAGCCTGTACCTCTGGTGAATCAAAATCACTGTATTTGCAGTGTGTACACAAATAGTGAGCATGCAGCGGATTAACCTCTGTGATACCTGACATGGTTGCGACAAATGAGCTTCCTACGGAGCCTCGCGAGCCAACCAGGTAGCCGTCCTCATTTGATTTCCACACAAGCTTCTGTGCGATGATGTACATTACGGCATAGCCGTTTGAAATAATAGAGTTAAGCTCTCTGTCAAGACGCTCCTTAACTATCGGCGGCAGCGGATCTCCGTACATCCTGTTTGCCTTGTTATAGCAGATTTCACGAAGCATGCCGTCAGAGTTTTCGATAACCGGCGGACATTTATCAGGTCTGACCGGTGAGATACGCTCACACATGTCTGCTATCTTATTGGTATTGGTGATGACTACCTCCTCAGCCTTTTTGCTTCCGAGATATTCAAACTCCTTTAGCATTTCCTCTGTGGTCCTTAAATAAAGCGGAGCCTGCTCATCTGCATCCTTAAAGCCCTTACCGGCCATGATAATACGACGGTATATCTCGTCCTCGGGATTTAAGAAATGTACGTCACAGGTTGCAACAACCAGCTTTCCAAATTCCTCTCCAAGCTTTACGATTCGCTTATTTATATCGATAAGGTCATCGTTTGAAGCAATATCGGAATCCTCGTCACGTATCATAAATGCGTTGTTGCCAAGAGGCTGTATCTCCAGGTAATCATAGAAATTCACAAGTCTTGTGATTTCCTCCTGTGGTCTTCCGTTTAAAATGGCCCTGTAAAGCTCTCCTGCCTCACAGGCTGAGCCTATTAAAAGCCCATCACGATACTTGTTAAACTCTGATTTTGGTATTCGCGGTCTCTTATTATAATATTTGATGTGTGACAGCGAGATAAGCCTGTAGAGATTGGTACGCCCCTGGTCACAGGTTGCAAGAATGATGGCATGGTATGTAGGCATCTTCCTTATCATCTCAACAGATGATTTTGCCAGGGCATTTACCTCATCTAAGCTTGATATGCCCCTGTCCTTTAGCTTTTCTATGAATTTGACAAATATCTCTGCAGTACATGCGGCATCATCCACCGCTCTGTGATGATGGTCAAGCGAGATGTTTAGAGCCTTGGCCACTGTATCCAGCTTAAATCTGTTTAGCTGTGGCAGAAGCACTCTCGCAAGAGCCACCGTGTCAACAATTGTAGGATTATACTCCATGCCAAGCAATGCGCAGTTTCGCTTTATAAAGCTCATATCAAAGTCAGCATTGTGGGCAACCATGATGCAGTCCTTGCAAAACTCCATAAACTGTGGCAGTATGACATCCACTGTTGGCGATGTGATAACCATGTCATCCCTTATCGAGGTGAGCTCCTCAATCCTGAACGGAATAGGTACCTCAGGGTTTATAAATGTGGAATAGCGGTCTACAATCTCGCCACCGATGACCTTCACCGCACCTATTTCTATGATTTTATTCTTTTCCGGAGAAAAGCCTGTTGTCTCTATATCAAATACCACGTACTTGTCATCCAGCGACTGACCAGCTGCATTCTCCACAATATCCTTTGTATCATCGACCAGATATGCTTCCACACCGTAAATGACCTTGAATTTGTCATCCACAGTATGGTTAGCATCAGGGAATGCCTGCACATCACCGTGGTCCGTAATAGCAATGGCCTTGTGTCCCCAGCGCATTGCACACTTCACAATATCCTTTACGTCAGACACGCCATCCATGTCACTCATCTTGGTGTGACAGTGAAGCTCAACACGTTTTTCAGCAGCAGTATCCTCCCTCTTTGATGTAAAATCAGGTATCTTTTTAAGTCCGACTATTGAGCTTATTGACAAATCACTGTCATATTTATCTACAGTCACAACTCCCTTTGCCTTAACAAAGTTGCCCGGGGCAATATATGCAAGAATATCTGCTACGTCATCATTTCTGGCAAAGAGCTTGAGCATGATGGTGTCTGTGAAATCAGTGACCGCAAACATAATGATGGTCTTTTCGTTTCTGATTTCGCGGGATTCAACCGTAAGAATCTTGCCCTTTATTGTAACCTCACCGATAGGACCGTCAATCTTTTCAATAGCCATCTCCTCATCATCAAAGCTTCTTCCGTATACGATATCAGGGTCATTGTCATATTTGCGTCTGAAATCTCCCTTGCGCTCGAACTTCTTTTCAAACTTCTTCTCAGGCTTTTTATCAGCACCTGTCTTCGCTTCATTCTTTTTATCTGAGGCTTTAGGAGAATCTGATGTGCCACTCTTTTTTGTATCAGATGTATTTTCACTGCCTCCTACGAACATTGCACCGTCATCGACAGTCACTTTAGCATCTTCATCATCGTCAGCTTTTGCCATGGCAAATTTAGTGCGGGCGACAATATTTTGCACCTCCTGCTCAATCTGCTTGTCAGCATTCTGACGGTATTTGCTGATTTTTGGTTTTTCGTACTGCAGATTAACGATAAAATCCATCCCACAGCGCTCGCAGAACACCTTCTCAAGAAATTCTATGACCGAATTGCCTCTGGTCTTTGCGATTATTGTCTCCTCAAGTGTGACTGTGACATGTGTATCGTCGGTAAAGCTCCACTTTGAGGTTCGCAGCAGATTGTACAAAAGTACACTGTGACTGTTTATTTCGTCAAGAATACTGTCAAAATAGACATCAAAAAGAGTCTTCGGTGTGTACTGCGAAGACAACTCGTAAGACTCTATAATTTTTACTGTAATATCTTTACTTTTAAATATCTGTTTTTTTATGCTTTCTTCTAGCTTCCAGATATTTTTTTTGAAAATAAGGCGTTTTGCTTTTACATATATTTTGTAAAAATCTCTTGCATGGTTTACGGAAATTCTGGTGACATCAGCATTCTCCAGCAGATTCTCCATATCCTTGTCCAGCTTAAGTGTAGGGAAAACTTCCTTAAATGTCTTTGTCAAAATTATTCACCCCAATGGTCAAGCTCATATTTCAATGCACCCAAAAGCTCGCTCTCAGGCACCTTTTTAAATACCTCACCGTGTTTTATGATAAGACCCTCGCCGATTCCTCCGGCCACGCCAAGATCTGCTTCCTTTGCTTCACCCGGTCCGTTTACCACACAGCCCATGACAGCAACCTTTATGTCAAGGTCATATCCTGAAACCATTGTCTCCACCTGATTTGCAAGCCCGATAAGATCTATCTGTGTGCGGCCGCAGGTAGGACATGAAACAACCTCTATGCCACCCTTTCTAAGACCCAGAGTTCTTAAAATGAGCTTGGCAGACTTTATTTCCTCGAGAGGGCTTCCAGTGAGAGACACACGTATTGTATCACCTATGCCCTGGCTTAGTATCAGTCCGAGTCCGATAGCAGACTTTATATTGCCGCTTATTATTGTGCCTGCCTCTGTGATACCCACATGGAGCGGATGATTGGTTTTGTCTGAAATAAGCTCATGTGCTTTAACACACATCATGACATCTGATGATTTGATGCTTATGACAAGATTGTCATACCCCATATCCTCTATGAGCTTTACCTTGTCCAAAGCGCTCTCCACAAGTCCCTCTGCTGTCACACCATGATATTTCTCTACCAGGTCTTTTTCAAGAGAGCCACTGTTTACACCGACGCGGATAGGGATATTTCTCTCCTTTGCTACATCCACGACAGCCTTTACCCTTTCTGCGCTTCCTATGTTGCCGGGATTGATTCGGATTTTGTCGGCTCCGTTTTCAATCGCAGCTATTGCAAGCTTGTAATCAAAGTGTATATCCGCAACAAGCGGTATGCTGATTTGTTTCTTAATCTCCTTTAGTGCCCTTGCAGCCTCCATCGTAGGCACAGCACATCGGATTATATCACAGCCTAAGTCTGTCAGCGCGTTTATCTGCGCAACTGTGTCAGCTACATTCTCAGTCTTTGTATTAGTCATTGACTGTATGAGAATCGGGTTTCCTCCACCGATTACTTTATTTCCGATTTTTACTATTTTTGTCTCCATGTGTATATCTCCAATCTGTTATAAAATCAGACTATTAGATTTCTGATATCATTGAACATGACAACAACCATCAGAAGAAGTAAAAGCACTATGCCAACGAGATGCACATAGCCCTCCTTCTCAGGGTCCACTCTCTTTCTTCTTATGGCTTCAACTATCAAAAATACAAGTCTGCCACCATCAAGTGCCGGCAGTGGCAGCAGGTTCATCACACCGAGGTTTGCAGAAATCAGCACGCCCCAGTTTAGCATATTTAGTATGCCAAGCCATACTCCGGACATAGAAACTGCCTGCTCATAGGTGTCTCCCATGTTTTTTACAATGCCGACAGGTCCGCTTAAGTTATTTACAGAGGCAGCCCCGGTACAGAGCATTTTAAGCCCCTCTATTGTTGTATAGATGTTGTATTTCACCTCGTAGCAGCTATAAAGCAGCGCCTTTCCAAAGCCGGGCTTTGTACGTTTTCCCGACACGTTAAAGCCGTACAGATACCTCTTTGTTGTCTCGTCATATTTAGGCTTCAATGTGGTGGTGTGCTTTTTGCCATCCCTAAGGTATGTCACATCAACTGTTTCACCTTCGTGAAGCATCGAGTAGAGGCTTATCTCGCGGTAAAAGTGTATATTCGTATTGTTCAGCTTTACAATCTCATCACCGGCCTTGATACCGGCCTCCTCAGCCGCATACCCCTCAATAACACCGGCAAGCTTTGGACTGTCATAGCCTACAGAGCAGATGATAATGAGAGCAAAAATAAATGCCATGATAAAATTAAAAAACGGCCCTGCAAAAACAACGCTTATGCGCGCCCACACTGATTTGTTGTTGAATGCCCTGTCATCACCTGAGTTTTCATCCTCACCCTCCATGATACAGGCTCCGCCAAATGGAAGCAGCTTTATGGAGTATTTGGTCTCTCCACGCTGCACTCCAAAAAGAGTCGGTCCAAGTCCCAGACAAAATTCATTGACCTTTATGCCATTTGCTTTAGCAAGCCAGAAATGTCCGAGCTCGTGAAAAATTACTATGATGCTGAATAATATGATTGCAATAATAATACTAATAATGTTCAAAATTACCACCTTTTACTGATATAGTCATATGCGCACTGCTCTGTATCAAGTATCTCATCCACTGAAGGATTTTCAATAAATGATGCATTCTCCATACATGCCTCGATTATATCGATTATTTCCAGATATTTAATCTTTTTATTCAAAAACAGCGCCACTGCTCTCTCGTTTGCAGCATTGAAGGCCGTAGGAATATTGCCTCCTGCCCTTGCAGCCTTCATGGCGAGAGCAAGCCCTTTAAAGGTATCAAGATCCGGTGCCTCAAAGGTCAGATCCTTAAGCTTAAAGAGATCAAGCCTGTCACCGGAAAGCGCAGGTCTGCTTGGATAATACAGTGCATACTGTATAGGTATACGCATATCAGGAGTACCAAGCTGTGCTATAACTGCTCCATCCGCATATTCAACAGCCGAGTGAATGACACTCTGAGGATGCACTACAACCTGAATCTGCGACAAATCGACATCAAAAAGCCATTTTGCTTCAATCACCTCAAGCCCTTTATTGACCATGGTTGATGAATCAATAGTGATTTTTTGACCCATTGACCAGTTAGGATGCTTTAGTGCGTCCTCCACCCTTATACCTTCAAGCTCAGAGAGCTTTCTGCCTCTGAACGGACCTCCGGATGCTGTCAGAAGAATCTTTTTAATCGGATTCATAGAATTTCCCTGCAGTGACTGGAAGATGGCACTGTGCTCACTGTCCACCGGAAGAATGGACACACCATACTCTTTCGCAAGCGGGATAATGATATGGCCCGCTGTAACGAGGGTCTCCTTATTTGCGAGTGCGATGGTCTTTTTTGCCTTGATGGCGGCAATTGTAGGACGAATGCCAAGCATACCGACAATTGCAGTTACAACTATATCGCAAGGCTCAATGGTGGCACATCTAATGAGACCGTCCATGCCATAGCCTACTTCGATATCAGTATCCGCAAGACTTGTGCGAAGCTTTTTGGCATCGTTTTCATCACTTACACTGACAAACTGTGGCTTAAATTCCCTTGCCTGTTTCTCTATAAGGGAGAGATTTCTGCCACAGGAAAGTGCCACAACCTGCATATCGCCATGCTCTCTTATCACATCAAGTGTTTGTGTTCCGATAGAGCCGGTTGAACCAAGTATTGATATTTTTTTCATGATAATTCCTCGATTTATATTTTTCTCAGTGGTTCTGAATAGTTACCTTAGCTTTTTGTTTCAATGGTTCTTAAATGTTACTTTTTAACTTAAAAAGAAGCTAGCCAGATAATAAATGATTGGTGCTGTGATAATCATGCTGTCAAAGCGGTCTAAAATACCACCATGTCCGGGTATCAGATGTCCGTAATCCTTGATATCATAATTACGCTTTATGGCTGATGCGCACAAATCTCCAACCATTGAAATAAGGCCTGCAACAGCAGCTATAACAGCAAGTATAGCAATCTCTGTGCCGTCTATATTCATATGATTTCTGAATATAAAGCAGTATAATGCTGTAAGAAGCGCACTGCCGAGTACACCACCTACTGCACCCTCTATAGACTTCTTTGGTGAAAGCTTTGGTGCCATTTTGTGCTTTCCAATCAGCACTCCGACGCAGTAGGCACATGTATCACAGCCCCAAGAGCATAAAAATACCAAGAAGGCAAGGTAAAGTCCGTTGTTGAGTGTACGTATCTGGTAGACATATGAAAGCATTGTTCCTACATAAAACATACCAAAAAAGGCTGCCATGAGCTGCTTTGCATCATATTTCGGGTATGAAAGCACATACACGAACATCAGTACAATAAGAAAGCCCATGAAAAGCATCATTACATCAGGTATGAAGCTCCACCTTAAGTTGATGTAAAATAAAATCAAAGCAATATACGGTACAACCGATAAGAGCGATTTTTCAAATTTAAACACCCTGAAAAGCTCAAACATACCTATACACGAAATCAGAAGTGTTGAAAAAAGAAGCACTTCGTTTCCTGTTACTATAAGAAATATAGCGGCAATTACAAGAACTATACCACTAAGCAGTCTTGTCTTAAACATTATTTATCCTCCGTGTCGTTCGTTTCTTTTAATCCACCAAAGCGACGGTCTCTTTTATTATATGCATCTATAGCCTTTTTGAGTTCATTTTTATCAAATGCAGGCCACGGAACATCTGTAAAATAAAACTCAGCGTATGCAAGCTGCCAGAGCAGGTAGTTTGACAGGCGCTGCTCACCACTTGTGCGGATGAGTAAATCAGGATCCGGAAGCTCTCTTGTGTCAAGATATGATGAGAAAGTATCTGCATCTATATCGTCAGCTGAAAGCTTTCCATCATCATGGTCAGCTATCATATGCTTTACAGCACGTATCATCTCATCTCGGCTTCCGTAATTAATTGCAATTGTCAGGTTAAGACCTGTATTTACTGATGAAACTTCTTCAAGGTTTCTTATTTTCTCCTGAAAATTCTCTGAAAGCCTGCTTATCTCACCAATTACGCGCACACGCATATTGTTTTTATTGGCAGTCTTTATGCAGTTTTTAAGATAGCTTTCAAGAAGCTTCATTAGTGCAGCGACCTCAGACTCAGGGCGGTTCCAGTTTTCAGTGGAAAAGGCATAAAGTGTCAGATATTTAACGCCGAGGTCGTTTGCAGCCTTACATATATTCTCAACATTTTTGGCTCCTACTGTATGACCGTAGTTTCTTGGCATACCCTTACTTTTGGCCCAGCGACCGTTTCCGTCCAGAATGATTGCTATATGTTCCGGAGTACTCATATTTTATTTCCTTTCATTTATGCATATTATATATTTACAATCATGACGCATCATTTATTTGCTGGTCACACAGTTAAGTGTGAACAGTAAAACCGGGAATAAGCAAATAAGGGACACGAATAACATGTCCCTTGTTTGTATACGTGATATAAATACTATACAGTAAGTATCTCTTTACATTTTGCATCAACCGCAGCGTCAACCTTTGCGACAAACTTGTCGGTAAGCTTTTGAGCGTCATCCTCGAGGCCTTTAATCTCATCCTCTGAAATGCCTTCCTCTTTGCCGGTCTTCTTGATGCTGTCGATTGCATCCCTTCTGATATTGCGGACAGCAACCTTAGCTTCCTCGCCCTTTTTCTTGATGTCCTTTGCAAGATCTTTACGTCTCTCCTCTGTGAGCTCAGGGAAAACAAGTCTGATAAGCTTTCCGTCGTTTGTAGGATTAATTCCGATGTCAGAGCAGTTTATTGCTTTCTCAATCTCCTTAACCATAGAAGCCTCCCATGGCTGAATCTGAATCATTCTAGGCTCTGGAACACTTACATTGGCTACACTCTGAATTGGTGAAGGTGTGCCGTAATAATCTACACGAAGCTTGTCAAGAATATGTGGATTGGCTCTTCCTGCACGGATGCCTGCATACTCTTCCTCGAGATTATTTAATGTTTTTTCCATTTTATCCTGGAAAGGGTTTAATCTTGAATCCATATTATCCTCCTGATATGCATTATATGCAATTTACTATACAGTAACCTTTGTACCGTTAAATTTGCCTGTAAGAGCATTTACAATGCTGTTTTCCTCATTGAGTCCGAATACATACATAGGCATCTTGTTCTCAAGGCACATGATAGACGCTGTGAGGTCAACTACTGCGAGCTTCTTCTCAACAACCTCTTCGATTGAAAGCTCATCATACTTCTTTGCAGCAGGATTGGTCTTTGGATCACTGTCATATACTCCGTCAATTGCTTTGGCAAGGTAAATGCCATCTGCCTCAATCTCAATTGCACGAAGCACTGTGGCTGTATCTGTTGAGAAATAAGGATGACCTGTACCACCTGCAAAGAAAACAACCATATCATGTGCGAAATACTTGTTTGCTCTGTCCTTAGAGAAAAGCTTTGTCATGTTGCCACACTCAAACGGAGTGAGAACAGCTGTCTTCATTCCGACATATCTGAAAATCTCAGATACATAAATGCAGTTCATAACTGTAGCGAGCATACCAATCTGGTCAGCCTTTGTGCGGTCGATGGTCTCACTCGTTCTGCCTCTCCAGAAGTTTCCACCACCGATAACAATACCTACCTGTGTACCATTATCAACAATCTGTTTAACCTGTTTTGCAACCTCAATGACTGTAGCCTCATCAAAGCCGTGGTGCTTATCACCTGCAAGTGCTTCACCACTTAATTTTAGTAATATTCTACTCATATTTATTTACCCTCGAAAAGTCCCTGAACATCGATATCAGCGTATGTCTGAGAACAGAAGCCCTCGATAACGGCACCGTTGTTAATCTGTACTGAACGTGACTTGATATTACCCATGATAACTGCAGAAGTATCTACTACAACAGGTCCCTGAACATCTATATCGCCCTTTACAGCTCCTGCGATAACTGCTGAAGATGCTGAGATATTGCCGATGATAACAGATCCTGCACCTATCTTTACAGTTCCTGTTGAAACAATTTCACCCTCAACCTTAGCTACATCAGCGAAAAACTCTGATGAATTTGTGTTGCCGTTGACTGTTCCTGTAACAACAATCTTGCCGTTACACATTACATTTCCGTTGATGGTTCCCTGAATATCAAATGATCCTGATGACTGTAAATCTCCTGTGAGTACAGTACTTGCTGTGATGACTGATGTTTCGTCCTGTACATCTCCTGATAAAACGTTATTGTTTACTGGCTGTGTATTTACTGGCTGTGGTATATCATTCATTTGTGGTATCTGCTCCTCTTTTTGTGTATTGATTGTATGCTCTGCAAAATTTTCACTTGGAGTTGGTCTTGGTACAGTTGTCTCCTGTGGCTGCTCCTCGACATGCTCAAGTAATCCGTCGAGCTTTGAAAGCTCTGATGCAACGTCAACATTCTCTCCTATAGTATCAACTACAAGATTGTCAGCTGTCTGAGCCTTTGGCTCTACTTCTTTCTCAGGTACATCTCCGGGTACAAGCTCGTTTACAGCCTGAGAAAAATCATCCTTAAATTCTTTGAATAATCCCATGAATATTTCCTCCATTTATTATCTTATCCAACAGTATCTGATTTGATATATTGAACTTTATATGTATTATTATCAATCGGCAATATTTCGGCACCCTGCGCTTTTATGCTTTCAACAAGCGGCTCAATAGCCTCTGCCGTGGTTGATCTGTTTGAATCATCATGTAATAACACAACTGAATTGTCATATTTGGCAATACCTGAGGTGACATTATTGACAATATCATCGACACTGCAATTGTCGGCCGTATCACCAGAATTGACATTCCAGTCAAAGTATGTGATATGCTTTGAATTGAGTATCTTTACAAGCTCAACCATGTCTACATTACTAATCTGGTTCATGCTGCCACCGGGAAAACGATAAATATCCGGTGCTATTCCAGTCAGATTGGTGATATAATCGGAAATCTGTGTCAGGTCATCGGTAAATGCCTCTGTTGATTCATAAATTTTACTGTATGAATTACTGTAGGAAGCCATCGCAATAGTGTGTCCGTCCTGCACTATGCGCTTATAAACATCATCATATTTACCGGAGGTATCTGCTGTGACAAAGAAGGTAGCCTTGACACCACAGTTGGCAAGGGCATCTAAAATGGCACCGGTGTTATCACCGGGAATACAATCAAAGGTAAGATATACCTTTCTTGTATCCCCATCATGATACACATTGTCTTTTGACTCAAGCTGTTTCACGACAGCCTGAGTTTTTGCGCCAGAGCTTTCTTCATCAGAAGCGATGTCACCATCATCAGACTCAGTACCGGTAACTGTGCTTGATATAGCTGTATTTAACTGAAGCTCAAGCTTGTATATTCTCGAATTCAGTTTGACAACCATGATGCCCAGTACAACTATGGCAAGTATAGATATTGCTATCCATATTGCTATAGTCATAATAATACCTGTCTTAATCCGGCTCACACGTTTGCGACGCTCTTGCTGCTGTCTGGCTAATTCATTATCCTTTGAGTCCATATGCGTCCCCCGTTATGATTGGTTTTGTTTCCTCTTACTATTTTACCATATTTTTATATCTTGTAAAGATAAAAAAATTCCGCAAAAGTTTAAAAGTTAAACTTTTGCGGAACAGCATTCGTTTAATCAGTATAAAGATACAGTTTAGACTCCAGCCATCTGGGCAGCAACCTCAGCAGCGAAATCTTCCTGCTTCTTCTCCATACCCTCACCTACCTCGAAACGAACCATCTCGGTGATTGTAAGATCCTTAGAAACTGACTCAAGATATTTTGCAACTGACTGCTTTCCATCCTCTGCCTTAACATATGTCTGGTCAAGGAGACAAATCTCTTTTAACTGCTTAGATACACGACCCTCAACTAAACCATTGAACATCTTCTCAGCCACGATAGACTCCTTGTCTGCCATTGCAAGCTCACCAAGCTTTGCCTTAGCAGCATCTGATAAGAAGTTCCATACATAGTTCATGTTGTTCTTGTGCTCGTTGAAGTTGTTGATATCATCATCACTCCAAAGCTTCTCATTAATAGCCTTGTCAATTAACTTATTAAGAATAGGCTTTGGAAGTGTTGCAGCATCATTTAATGCACTGTCAACTGTAATCTCTCTAAGCTTTGCAAGCTCTTCATCAGAGATATCGTTTCTGCTGATGTACTGTGGGTTCATAGCTGCAACCTGCATAGCAATATTTGTGATTGCTTCTTTAGCTGCATCGTCTGTTGCACCATTTGCTGCAATGATAACACCGATTCTTCCACCACCATGGATATAAGAAGTAACAACATCACCTGTAACCTTTGCAAATCTACGAACAGATAACTTCTCTCCGATTGTAGCTGTCTTCTCTACAAGAAGCTCGCTAAGTCCGTTTGTAGCAAGAAGAGCGTCGATATCCTCTCCATTTGCACCACCATTTAAGCCAGAAGCAAGTGCTGTATCTGCTACAGTCTGAACAAACTCCTGGAATGTCTCGTTCTTTGCAACGAAATCTGTCTCAGAGTTAACCTCTGCTACAACTGCAACGTTTCCGTTTACAGCAACACGTGCGATTCCCTCAGCGGCAATTCTGCTCTGCTTCTTTTCCATCTTGGCTGCACCGCTTTTTCTTAATACCTCAACAGCGGCATCCATATCACCGTTTGTCTCAGTTAAAGCCTTTTTGCAGTCCATCATACCTGCGCCTGTCATTTCACGCAGTTCTTTTACCATACCTGCTGTAATAGCCATTTGATTATCCTCCGATATTAATCTGTTTTATTCCTCAACTGTCTCGTCAGAAGCTTCCTCAGCAGTAACCTCTTCCTCAGCTCCCTGCTTTGCCTCGATAACAGCGTCTGCCATCTTAGATACGATTAATTTGACAGCTCTGATAGCATCATCGTTTCCTGGGATAACATAATCTAACTCGTCAGGATCGCAGTTTGTATCAGCAATACCTATAAGAGTGATTCCAAGTGCCTGAGCCTCTTTGATACAGATACGCTCCTTCTTAGGATCTACTACAAATATTGCATCAGGAATTCTCTTCATATCCTTGATTCCGCCAAGGTTCTTCTCGAGCTTCTCCCACTCCTTCTTGAGTGCGATAACTTCCTTCTTAGGAAGAACATCGAATGTGCCATCCTCTGACATTGTCTCGATAGCTTTAAGTCTTGCAATACGGCTCTCGATTGTGCGGAAGTTTGTAAGCATTCCACCTAACCATCTCTCGTTTACATAGTACATACCGCAACGCTCTGCCTCAGTCTTGATTGCATCCTGAGCCTGCTTCTTTGTACCTACGAAAAGGATTGTACCACCCTGAGCAGCGATATCAGATACGGCATCATATGCCTCATCAACCTTTCCTACAGACTTCTGTAAGTCGATGATGTAGATACCATTACGCTCTGTGTAGATGTAAGGAGCCATTTTAGGGTTCCATC
>ERZ857745.1082-NODE-1082-length-35607-cov-23.720522_pt1 | contig 35607 bp, 32 predicted proteins | sample MGYA00519699_ERZ857745 | MGnify/ENA primary metagenome ERZ857745 (study PRJEB31778, sample SAMEA3449357) | human gut metagenome | biome: human gut; feature: human-associated habitat; material: faeces | place: United Kingdom | collected 2010/2012 ...
TCGGAGAGTTTCTCTTAACTTCCTATTGATAGTGCAAAGATAAAAGTTAACTGAAAGCGTGTCCGCGCTGCGGACATCCCCTCGCTCTCCGGGTGCAGAGAGAGACTCCTTTGGCGTAGTAGCGCATCTCCGAAGCGCCTGAGCAGGGTGGCGGTCAGTGACCTCATTCGTCATCGCTGCGCTCCTACGAATGGGGGTTACTATGAAGTATCGCGTCTGCGCTGCGGACATCCCCTCGTTCTCCGGGAGCAGAGAGTGACACCTTTGGCGTAGTAGCGCATCTCCGAAGCGCATGAGCATGGTGGCGGTCAGTGACCTCATGCGTCATCGCTGCGCTCCTGCGAATGGGGGTTACTATGAAGTATCGCGTCCGCGCTGCGGACATCCCCTCGTTCTCCGGGTGCAGAGAGTGACTCCTTTGGCGTAGTAGCGCATCTCCGAAGCGTATGGGCAGTGTGGCGGTCAGTGACCCCATGCGTCATCGCTGCGCTCCTACGAATGGGGTTGCTATGAAGTATCGTGTCTGCGCTGCGATACAGGATGTTGAAAATGGATAATTGTGAGTTAAAAAGATGTAAAAATGTTGCGGTGTTGATTTTAATGTGTACTTTTATAAAAAATAAGGAAAAAAAGACTACGGCCTAACTTTTTTATAATAGAAGAACTTAATTAAAACTTATAAATCAAACTAAAACCTAACTTTATGAAAAAAATTAAACACATTCTTGTGTGCGGACTCGCTGTTGTTGCGTCCGCCGTAGCCGTTCAGGCACAAACTCTTACGCAGGATTGGAAAATGACGACGGGTCTGCCTTCAGCCGCCGAAGGTCGTGCTGGTGTTGGTTTTGAAGGGAAAGTCTATGCCAATTTCAAAGCTAATAAGTCAATTGTTTCTTTTGACGGATCTAAAACGGAAACACTTTTGCTTGGGAAATCGGGCAGTGGCGTTGGCATCTCACGTGACAGCAAGGGCAATTTGATTATTGTGAATGGATGGGCTGGTGCTGGCTCTATGAAGTCGTTTGTGCTTTACAATGTAGCGACAAAAGAGTCAAAGACGGTGAACGTAACCCTTCCGGACGGAGTGACAGCTGAACGTATGGATTTTATCGGTCGTGCGGTTGGTGATGTTTTCAGTGAAGATGGTGCTGCGTTTTTTGTCATAGGTAAAAGCCAATGTGTTGGAGCCAAGATTTTTATAGCCAAAGGTGAGTATGTTGCCGCGAAGTCAAAGGCTCTTCCTAAATTGCCTTTTGCGGTCGACAATATGGCTATTATTCAGCCATTGACAGAATCTCCTGAAAGTGATGATGTGGCAGTGCGTTATCGTTCTAACAGAGATTTTTATCATTATAATGGCTCTAATTGGGAGGCTTATAAAAGAGTAGGAACGGTTGGTACTGGCGCTGGCGGAGATGTTGTCACTTTGAATGGAAGATTGTTTACAATTGAACAAGCAGGAACAGACTATCGTGATGGATTCCAGATAGTTGATAGAAAAACCAATACTGTTGTTGCTACACATGAGCCCACAGCCGGTGTTGCCTCAAATAATTCATATCCATATACATTGTTGTCTGTAGAGAAGATTGACGAATATACAGCACGGGTATATCAATATCATGGTGGAGCATTTGCCGCTCAGTACACATTCTCGTTGCCAAAGATGTATATCCTTGGACAAAATGAAGTAGGAGACGCATGGAATCCAACCAGCGGCATTGCGATGACTTGGGAAAGTGGAAATGTTTGGTCTGCAACCGTGACAACAGCTCCTGGTCGTGAAAATCTGGGTTTCGTGTCAGTTCTTGCTGAAAACAATGATGAAGGAGGTTGGACGTATGTCAACGGAAACCGTTGGGGCTTGGGAGAAGCTAACCAAGAAGGCGCTTTGGCAGAGAAACTTACAGTAAGCAAAAACAGCAACTCTATAAATGTGGGTGTCGGAACGTTCTTTATCCGTATGAATTTGGATGACAATACTCTTTACATTGCTCCTACAAAGCTTTATGTGATTGGAACATCCAACAAGGCAGAAGGCCACCACTGGGCATCAGACGACGACAGCTATATGGCGGAGAGCAATCCGGAAACTCCGGGCGTGTTCACGTTCGATCCTATCGACTTGAAGGTGGAAGGCAAGGCTGTAGGCGAAGAGGCTGAGGCAGATTTGGCATATTTCGCTTTTGTTACGGGTATTGACGCAGAATGGGGCCCAGTAAACAACAGCCGTTGGTGTCCGAACAACAAAGATGGTGAATTGACAGACAACACTGATTTCACCGACTTTGGCAAGTATTATGACGGCGCATTCATGATAAAGAACGGCGCTTACAAATTGACAGTCGACCTCAATACCAAGACCGTCAAGGCAGTCTATCTCACATCGTCGGGCGTTGAGCAGGTAGGAGCAGAGGCAGCAGGCGTAATTGCAGCCGACGGACAAATCCGCATTGTCGGCAACGCAGCGACAGTGTCGGTCTACAACGCAGCCGGTCAGGCAGTGGCAATCAACTCGGCAGAGCGCACGTTTGCAGTGGCACGTGGCATGTATGTAGTGGTTGTCGATGGCAAAGCAACAAAAGTTGTCGTTAGATAGTTAAAACAACCTGACTATAGGATTTCGGCGCCGTGGGTAAGTTTATCCACGGCGCCTCTTCGTGCTATAAAACGTTAAAAGGGGCACGGCATTGGGGGAAAATTGCTAACTTCGCAAAAATTAGCAAGATTGTGGACGTATTGTTGACTATACTCGGCGTGATGCTGCTTGGCTTGGGGCTTTACCTATGTGTCAGGCCTTATGTGCCGTCGGTGCTTGCCTCCTATGGCGGACTGTGGTTGCTGCAGTGGGGCGGACTGATGGAGGTGCCCACCGTCACGCTTTCTTATTGGGGCGTGATGGTTGTGATTGTGGTTACCATCAACTCCATGCAGCAGCCGGCGCTCACCAAAGCCACGCAGGGACTGCCGCAGATGCTGATAACGTCGGTTGCCGGCATGCTTCTCGGGTTGATGATGGGCTACTATGCCTCGATGGTGATAGGCGCGGCTGTAGGCGCGGTTGCCGGCGGAGTGTTTTTCGCCCGTACACCCAAAGGTGCGGCATTGCGTTTCCCGTCGAAGCGTTTTTTGCAGTATGTCTGTGCCAAGGGCTTCCCCACGGTGATAAGCGTGTCGCTTACGGGCATCGCCATAATGGTTGCTGTGGCAGCCTACAATATGTCGCATTAAAGAAATATTTTTAACGAAGATGAGAAAGTTATTAGCGGTTATAATGCTGTTTGCCGGGCTGTGGGTTTGGGCAGGCGCAGTGCCCGAAAAGGGCAGGAAAGACACCAAGTTCCGTCCAATCGACGTGAATATGGACTCGATACGCGTCAATATCCAGAATCCGCGCTCAAACTACTACTACAAGCGGTTGTGGCGCAAGTATCAGAGCAACGACACCAACATGTCGCTCAAGGAATATCGCCATCTGTATCTCGGATACGTGTTTTCGGAGGACTATGATCCCTATCGCCAGTCGGAATTTTCAAAAAAGATACAGCCTCTCTACTATAAGAAGCACCACACTCCGGCAGAGTGCGACACGATAATCAAATATGCGGAACTCTCGCTCGCCGACGATCCGTTTGACTTGAAGCAGATGGAATATTACATCTATGTGCTCAAGGAGCGTCAGAAATACACCCGTGCGGCAATCATGCAGTCGCGTCTCAACAATCTTATCAAGGCAATCATGTCGACCGGCACAGGCACTAAGGAGAAGCCGTGGGTGGTGATCAGCCCGGTGCATGAGTATGTGATTACCAACGGCTTGAACTTCAAGGCGGCGGAGCATCTGGAGTATGAGGGCGACATTGACTATATCAAGTTTGAGAATCCTAAAAGCGGCGGACCCGAGGGCTTTTGGTTTGATGTGTCAAACATCCTGAGGGTGCGTCAGCAGAAATTCGGCGACGAGTGATGGGCGAGGCGGCAATCAACAGATTCATCAACAGCCGTGTGCTCACGTGGCTCACAGCCGTTGTGGGCATCGTGGCGGCATACGCCATGCTGCTTTTCTTCGGCACGCCCTCTGTGCCGCCGGTCGAAGGCTTGTTTGGCGGCGGACTCGACCACCTGCTGCCGTCGGGCATATTGTCGTGGGCGGTGAATATGGTGGTGGTGTTTGTTGCGGCCGTGATGCTCAACTGGCTTAACAAGACCTACGTGTTTATCCGCGAGCACACGATGATGTTTGTCACCGTGTTTCTCTGTGCCACGCTGTCAAACCCCGTGGTGTCGACGTCGCTCGGCACGCCCACGCTGCTCGCGCTCGCGCTTGTGGTGTGCACCTACGTGATGTTTGGCACGTTTCAGCAGCGCGACAGCCAGAGCGTGGCGTTTCTCATCACGATGATTCTTACGGTCTGCGCCATGCAGAGTTTTGTGTTCGCGCTTTATATACCAGTGTTTATCGTGGGATTTTTCCAGATGCGCATCTTCACGCTGCGCACGCTTCTCGCTGTGCTTGTGGGCATCGTGGTGCCCGTGTGGACGGCCACGGCGTTTGGATGGATCGACCCGGCGCAGGTGCGCCTGCCCGACCTGCTTGGCGGCATAGCCACGCTCCGCGGCGGAGTGGACGCCGGACTGCTGCTCCAGCCGATGTTTATGGTGGCTGTGGGCACGATATTCGGACTCTCCAACGCGTTGACGCTGATATCCTACCGCCAGCAACTGCGTGCCTACAATGGGTTTGTCAACGTGATGGCTGTAGCCACGGTGCTGTTTATGGTGGCAGACGTGAGCCATGCTGAAGCGTATGCGGTGGTGGCAAACATGCTTGCGGCGGTGCAGGTGGCGCATTTCTTCACCATCCGCAAGATGCCGAAGCTCTACATCGTGTTTTTCGCACTTATGGCTGTCTGCGTCGCCCTGTCGCCGGCGGTCATCTACAACCTGTTGAACTTATTGCAACTGATATGAGAATAATCGTTGAGGCAAACATCCCGTATATCAGGGGTTTGCTTGAAAAATTCGGTGATGTGGCATATTTGCCGGCGTCTGGAATCACAGCCGATGCCGTGCGGCGTGCCGACGCACTTTTTGTGCGCACACGCACCCGCTGCGACGCGTCGCTGCTCGACGGCAGCAGCGTGAAGTTTGTAGCCACAGCCACCATCGGCACCGACCATATCGACCTTCAGTGGTGTCGCGGCGCGGGCATCGACGTGGCCAACGCCCCGGGATGCAACGCCCCGGCAGTGGCGCAGTATGTGCATGCCGTCATAGGCAGCCGCTTCGGAGGCGACGTGCGTGGCTTGACGCTCGGCGTGGTCGGTGTGGGACACGTGGGCGGCATCGTGGCGCGCTGGGGCGAGCGCCTCGGCATGCGCGTGCTGCGGTGCGATCCGCCGCGTCAGCGCCGTGAGGGAGGCGATTTTGTCGACCTCGCCACCGTGGCGCGCGAGGCAGACGTGATAACGTTCCACACACCGCTCACTCGCAGTGGCGCCGACGCCACATGGCACATCGCCGACAGCCGTTTCCTTGAAAGCCTCAGCCACTGCCGTCTGCTCGTCAACAGTGCGCGCGGAGGCATCGTCGACGAGCAGGCGCTGCTCAAAGCCGTCGACGGTGGAGAGATGGCGGTGGCAATCGACTGCTGGGAGAACGAGCCGCGCATAAACCCCGTGCTGCTCGAGCGCGCCTTCGTGGCGACGCCCCACATCGCAGGATATTCGGCAGAAGGCAAGCAGCGAGCCACGGCGATGGCTCTCGAGGCATTTGAACGCCACTATGGCGTGGCGGTCGACGGCAAGCCGCATCCAGCCACTCCGCTGCTCGGCGCCGACGTAGACAGCGTCGACACGATTATGCGCTCCTACGACCCTCTCGCCGACACCCGGTGTCTGCGCGCCAATCCCGACGCCTTCGAGCGTCTGCGCAACGAATACCATCTCCGCGCCGAGGTGAGATAAGATTTATTTTGCAAAATATAGAATAATTATATATCTTTGCGGAAGATTGGGTGCATCACGTTGCGCCACGAAAGATTAGATGATGAAGAAAGTGTCTTTACCGGCTGTCGTTGCCGGGCTTAACAAGGACATAGAGGCACTGCCTTCGATGCCGCGCGTATTGTAACGCCATCGGAGACTCTGCAGTTTTTTGATTACCTCGGGAGGCATACGCCTTGCCGGGGAATACGTGTTTAAACAAGACAGAATGAGCGAGAACTGGTATGTGGTCCACACTCAGCCACGAGGCGAGAAGATGCTGAAGGCTTTGCTCGACAGAGAGCCGGCGGTTGCCGACACCTATCTGCCGATGCGCCAGCAGTTTGCCATCGTCAGCGGACAGCGCGTGAGCCGTATGGCGCTGACCATGCCAGGACTCGTATTCGTGCGCGGCAACAAGAACCAGCTTGTGGCGCTGCTGCGCGAAAAGAGCGTCGCGTCGCGCCTGATGGTCGACTCGTCGCGCAAGGAGAAAGACGCCATGGTGGTGGCAGACAGCGAGATGACAGCCTTCCGCCTGTTCAACGACAACACCGCCGGGCAACTGATGATGCTCCGCTCCCCATTCTGCAACTTCACATCTGCCGACCGCATACGCATCATGAGCGGTCCGTTTGCCGGCTACGAAGGCTATATCCGCGAAATCGGCGGCGACAACAAACTGATTTTCAAGGTTGGATCGATGGCCATCGCGTTGTCTAACGTGATGCGCTACGACGTGGCGGTGGTTGAAAACCATCACGCCTCGACCGAGACGAGCCTTCAGCTGCGCATTGCCGACAGCCTGCGCGCGCGTCTGGAGGAGGCAGGACACGTCGACGACGCCTGCGACCGTCTGCGCGACATAATGACCGGTGCTGCCGGGATGCCCGCGGCGTTTACCGACGCCGACCGTGCCGACGCCCGTTCGCTGGCACATTTCTGCGCCTCCGACCGCAAACGCATCGACAGCATCGTGGGCAACGCTCCGCTGCGTCGCTTCCTTACGCCCACCGCCGAGACAGGCACGCTCATGCATAAAGGCTTCGTTGAACACCGGTTGCCAGCCGCGCTCGGCGACGACCGCTTCACAGCCCATGTGGCGGAATATCCCGACCACAGCACAGCCGCTTGCTGGGGCGAGTTTGCCACGGAGATATGCGCCCTTGCGCCATCGCAGCGCACAGCCCTCATCGACAAGTTGCGACGCTACGAACTGACGGCATTCGCCTCAGCCGTTGAGGGCAGCGGACATACACGTTTCGAAGACGCGATGCTCACATCCGCCACCCTCGCTCCCGAGGCACTTGCCGCGGAGGGAGCGGCAATCATCGGCGAAATCCTCGCCTCCGTGCGCGCACGCCGTTGGCGCACACTCCTCTACGCCGTCTGTCTGCGATGACGGCAGCGTCCGCACGCGCGGACATTCCAAAAAATGACTTCTACTTTTAATTACACAATTCAATGAAAGCATGTTTTATGGGGTTGGGCTATATCGGCCTGCCCACAGCGATTATTGCCGCCAAGCATGGCGTGCAGGTAACGGGTGTTGACATCAACCCCAAAGTAGTGGAAATGACAAACCAGGGACACCTCCACATCGTGGAACCGGGCATGGAAGAAATGCTGCAGGACGTGGTGCGCTCAGGCGCCCTCCACGCAAGCACCACCCCCGAGGTGAGCGACGCATACTTCATGGTGGTGCCTACGCCGTTCAAGGGCAACCACGAGCCCGACATCTCATACGTCGAGGCAGCCACACGCGCCGTCATCCCATTCCTTAAGGAAGGCGACCTCTACGTCATCGAGTCGACATCGCCGGTGGGCACAACCGACAAGATGGCGAAACTCATCTTCGAACTCCGCCCCGAGCTGCGCGGAAAAATCCATATAGCATACTGCCCTGAGCGTGTGCTGCCGGGCAACGTAATCTACGAACTGGTGCACAACGACCGCGTGATCGGCGGTATGGACGAGGCGTCGACCGACAAGGCAATCGCCTTCTACAGCCAATTCGTGCAAGGCACTCTCCACCGCACAAACTGCAAGATGGCGGAAATGTGCAAACTCACCGAAAACTCCTCGCGCGACGTGCAGATTGCCTTCGCCAACGAGTTGTCGCTCATCTGCGACAAGGCGGGCATCAACGTGTGGGAGCTCATCGCCCTCGCCAACAAGCATCCGCGCGTCAACATCCTGCAGCCGGGATGCGGAGTGGGCGGACACTGCATCGCCGTCGACCCATACTTCCTCACAGCCGACTTCCCCGTTGAGAGCCAGCTGATTGCAAAAGCGCGCGAAATCAATAACTACAAGGCATTCTGGTGTGCCGAGAAAGTGGAGAACGCAATGCTCCGCTTCGAGCTCGAAAACCACCGCAAGCCAACAGTCGCAATGATGGGACTCGCGTTCAAGCCAAACATCGACGACCTCCGCGAATCGCCGGCGAAATACATCACAACAAAAGTGATGCAAAGCTGCAACAACGCCGACATCCTTGTCGTTGAGCCTAACGTGACGGAGCACAACGTGTTTAAGTTGACGGACTACCGCGAGGCATACGACCGCGCCGACATCGTAGTCTTCCTCACTGCCCACGACCCATTCAAGACGCTCCCCCGCCGCGCCGACAAAATCATCCTCGACTTCTGCGGAATTTATAAGTAGACATGCTTCAACATAAGCACCTTAGGTCTAATACCTGAAATTTATCAGAAAGAGTTAAAGCCAACTTCTCAGAAAATAAGGCAAAATAAAGTAGAAAATCATATGAACATAGCAATAGTAGGTACCGGCTACGTAGGATTGGTTTCGGGTACATGTTTCGCAGAAATGGGAGTCAATGTTACGTGCGTTGATATTGATGAGTCAAAAATCAACAGGTTGCTCAACGGAGAGATTCCGATTTATGAGCCTGGACTCGACGAGATGGTGCTCCGCAACTATCGCGAAGGCCGTCTGAAGTTTACAACGGATTTGACAACGGTGCTGGATGATGTAGAAATCGTTTTCAGTGCAGTGGGCACACCTCCCGACGAGGATGGCAGCGCCGACTTGAAGTATGTGCTTGAGGTGGCGCGGACGGTTGGCCGCAATATGAAGAAATATGTGTTGTTGGTTACGAAGTCGACCGTGCCAGTAGGAACGGCGAAAAAGGTAAAAGCCGCCATTCAGGAAGAGCTGGACAAGCGAGGTGTCAATATTCCGTTTGATGTGGCATCCAATCCGGAGTTTCTTAAAGAAGGTGCGGCGATAAAGGATTTCATGAGTCCTGATCGCGTTGTTGTCGGTGTCGAGACAGAAAAAGCCAAGGATTTGATGAGCCGCCTTTACCGTCCTGTGATGCTCAACAATTTCCGCGTGATTTTTACAGACATTCCGAGTGCGGAAATGATAAAATATGCCGCGAATTCAATGCTTGCCACCCGCATCTCGTTTATGAACGACATTGCCAATCTTTGCGAACTTGTCGGTGCCGACGTTAATATGGTGCGCAAGGGCATCGGTAGCGACACGCGTATCGGCAGCAAATTCCTTTATCCTGGTTGTGGCTATGGAGGCTCGTGTTTCCCGAAAGATGTTAAGGCGTTGATAAAGACTGCGGAAAAGAATGGCTATCAAATGCAGGTGCTCAAAGCGGTTGAAGACGTTAATGAATATCAGAAGACTGTGGTTTTCAAGAAATTGCAGCAACATTATAATGGCGACTTGAAAGGCAGGACCATTGCATTGTGGGGATTGTCGTTCAAGCCGGAAACCGACGATATGCGCGAGGCGACATCGCTTGTCACCATCAAGTTGCTTCAGGAAGCAGGGTGCAGCGTCAGGGTGTTTGATCCGATTGCCATGTCGGAGTGCCGTCGCCGAATCGGAGACTGCGTTGCGTATGCCAAGGATATGTATGAGGCGGTGCTCGACGCCGACGCTTTGCTTATGCTTACGGAGTGGAAGCAATTCCGTATGCCTTCGTGGGCGGTGCTGAAGAAAACAATGAAATCGACGGTGGTAATCGACGGTCGCAACATTTATGACTCCAAAGAATTGGAGGAGAACGGTTTCACATATTATTGCATAGGACAGAAATAATGAAGATATTGGTTACAGGAGCCGCAGGCTTCATCGGCTCCCACCTGTGCTGGCATCTGCTTGGCAGAGGCGACGAGGTGGTAGGAATTGATAATTTGAACGACTACTATCCTGTGAGTCTGAAATATGCCCGTCTTCGGGAGGGCGGGATAGAGGAGCGCGACCTTGTGCAGGGGCACGAGGTGAGGAGCGCTAAATATCCAGGATTCCGTTTCCGCAGAATGGACATAACTGACAAATGGGCGTTGATGGACTTGTGCGGCAAAGAGCGTTTTGATGTTGTGGTCAATCTTGCGGCGCAGGCAGGTGTGCGTTATTCCATCGAGAATCCCGATGCATACGTGCAGAGCAACGTCGTCGGATTTCTCAATCTTTTAGAGTGCGTCCGCCGCTATCCGGTGAGGCATTTCGTCTACGCTTCGTCAAGTTCGGTGTATGGAGGCAATACGAAAACGCCGTTCTCGGAGGACGACCGGGTTGACAATCAAGTCTCAATTTATGCTGCCACAAAGAAGAGCAACGAGTTGATGGCAAACGTCTACAGCCACCTCTACGGAATCCCTGCCACAGGATTGCGGTTCTTTACGGTATATGGACCGTGGGGACGTCCCGATATGGCGCCGATGCTGTTTACCAAAGCGATACTTGCAGGCCGTCCGATAAAGGTGTTCAACAACGGCAATCTGTCGCGCGACTTCACATATATCGATGACATAGTCAACGGGACAGTGGGCGTTATCGACAATCCTCGGGAAGGCAGCCGCGTGTACAATATCGGATGCGGGCACCCGACACAGTTGATGGAGTTTATCCAGACCATTGAAACCTGTCTTGGAAAGAAGGCGCAGATGGAGATGATGCCGATGCAGCCGGGCGATGTTTATCAGACATACGCCGACACCTCACGCCTTGCCGCCGAGATTGGTTATCGGCCATCCACACTGCTTGCCGACGGTATTGCAAAGTTTGTAGATTGGTATAAAATGTTTGTGAAATAGGGAAATGTCTAATTTATTCAACAGAATAAAGTCAAACTCTGATGCAAAAACGGTTATAAACAATTTTGCATGGTTGTCGGTTTTGCAGATAGCTGGTTATATATTTCCATTAATAAGCATTCCATATCTTGCAAAAGTTATAGGTGTTGATGGTTTTGGTAAGATTGCTTTTGCGTCAGCGGTTATCATTTGGATTCAAACTATTACTGATTGGGGGTTCAATTTTACAGCGACAAGAGATGTGGCCAAGAATAAAAACGACAAACTAATGGTTTCTGAAATATTTTCCAATGTGTTATGGTCAAGAATACTATTGATGATTATTTCATTTGTCGTTTTATCCATTCTTGTAGTATTGATTCCGCTATTTAAAGACAATTATTTGGTTATATTTGCATCATTTCTAATGATTCCTGGTCATATTTGTTTCCCTGATTGGTTTTTCCAGGCTGTGGAAAAAATGAAGTATATAACAATTTTGAATTTGTTGTTTAAATTGCTGTTTACGTTGTCTATTTTCCTTGTCGTCAAGGAAAAAGATGATTATTTATGGCAACCAATTTTGATTTCGTTGGGTTATGTCGTTTGTGGCATGATATCAATGTATATTATTTTGGTTAGATGGAAAATAGAATTAAATCGATTTTCTTTTGCGAAGGTGATGAAGACAATTCGTAGTAGTACGGATGTCTTTATAAATAACTTAACCCCTAACTTGTACAACAGTTTTTCAGTGATGTTGTTGGGATTTTGCGGAGGAAGTCAAGCAAATGGACTCTTGGATGGCGGCAATAAGTTTGTTAATATAGCGACTCAATTTCAAACGACATTGTCAAGAGCTTTTTTTCCGTATATATCAAGAAAAGAGGATAAAATTGGACTGTTTGCCAGAATCAATAATATCTGTTCAATATTATTGTGCGTGATATTATTTGTATTTGCTCCCACAATAATACACCTAATGTTGTCTGAAGAATTTGAGGGGTCAATAGTAATATTAAGGTTATTAGCAATTTCATTGATATTCACAGGCTTGTCAAATACGTATGGGACAAATTATCTTATTGTAAGGCATAAAGAGAAGATACTTAGGAATTTAACGTTGATATCGTCAGTAATAGGCTTTGTTTTGGCGATACCTTTGGTTTATTATTTCTCAGTTGTCGGAGCTGCGTTGACAATTCTGATAAGCAGAGGGATTTTGGGTGTGTTTTCTTATGTGTCAGTTATAAGACTGGAGAAAAAGTGATTATGGAAACTTATTGCTGTCAACAGATTATTTAAATGGAGAATATGATTAATTGTGAGTCGCATAGGGATATTTTGTTAAGCGCATTAAAGAGATGATAATTATATGGAGAAAATAATATCAGTAATAAAGAATCCGTCACGGATAGGATTGAAATTGCTGAGAATGTTTGGTTGGATGCTTTCCGACCGAATGTTTCTGAAGATTCAATTCCGTTTAAAAATGGGGTATCCGTTGAATTTGGACAATCCACAGACATACAATGAAAAGTTGCAATGGCTGAAACTGTACAACCGTCGTCCGGAATACACGAATATGGTCGACAAGTATGAGGTAAAGAAATATGTGGCATCAATAATTGGAGAAGAACACATAATCCCGACTCTTGGATTATGGGATAGATTCGAAGATATCGATTTTGACCAATTGCCCAGTCAATTTGTTCTGAAAACCACCAACGGAGGTGGAGGTGGAGGCGTGGTTGTCTGCAAAGACAAAGCAAAGCTTGACAAAAAGAAAACGAAGCGAATAATAGAGCGGTCGTTGCGCAGCAATATCTACAGAGGATATAAGGAATGGCCGTATAAGAATGTGAAACCGAGAATTATCGCCGAAAAATATATGGAGGATGAAAGCGGCGAATTGAGGGATTATAAATTTACATGTGCTGATGGTGTCGCCCATAATGTGATGATTTGCTTTGACAGATTTACGGGTGATACGAAATTCTATTTCTTCGACAGGGAGTGGAATCTGCTTCGTCTGAACAAACGCGGACTTGCAGCACCGAGTGATTTCAGCATAGAAAAGCCTAAGAGAGTTGAAGAGATGTTTGACATTGCTGGTCGGCTTTCCGAAAAATTGCCATATGCTCGTGTCGATTTATATAACGTTAACGGGAAGATCTACTTCGGAGAAATCACATTTTATCCTCAAAGCGGCTATGACTCCAATCTCTTGGAAGAAACCGATAAGTTGTTTAGCTCATATATAAAAATAAACATAAATGATTAAGTCTATAAAAGTTACTGCCAGAATTTTGTATGGCATTATTCTTAGGAGCAAGCTTGTTGTAAAATATTGTGCATCGAAAAGCACATACGAGAAAGTGTCGCTGAAATCATATAATGCCGACAAATGTTTGAAATCTGGCTTTGTGGTTTTTTTTGAAAATATAATTCATATTATTAAATATGGAGAGATAAATGGTTTTTATTTCCTTTATTCTCAAGATGTAAAGGGCGGAGGAATTCGTCAAGATTTGATGCCGTATAGACAATTTATGAAATTCAGAAATACGTTCAATCAGACGAGACCATATAGTTATGTTTGTATTCTGAGAGATAAAAATCTATTTTCTATAGTTGCCGACGGAATGGGGTATCCAAGCGCAAAAAATATTGGCATATTGAATTGCGGATTGATAAAGATGTTGAATAAGACAACAACTACGATTGAAGATTTATTGAAAACGCATAACTCATTATTTTTTAAGCCTCTTAATGCGGAATGTGGTGAGGGAATTTTTTCTGCTGGTTTGAGTGGTGGGAGCTACCATTTAGATGGTAAAGTTGTAGACCTCGTGGAGTTGCAGAAAAAAATAGAAAGAGTCACAACAGATTATCTTGTACAGGATATGGTCGTGCAGCATAAAGAGATGAGCAGGCTGTATCCAAACGCGATTAACACATTGAGAATTGTCACAGTCCGAAATATAAAGACAGGAAAAGTGGATGTGCTGCATAGTTTGTTGCGTATAGGCGCCCACGGCAATATTGTGGATAATTGGGCAAAAGGAGGAATAGCAATTGGCATTAAGCCCGACGGTTTTTTATGTGATTCGGGATTCTTTAAGCCGAGTTATGGAAAGCAAGTTGGTGTGCATCCAGACACAGGTGTAACTTTTAGTTCTTTTAAGATTCCATATTATGAGCAAGCTATTTTAATGTGCCGGAGTTTTCATGCAGACTTGGAGCATATCGGTTCAATAGGATGGGATGTCGCAATAACAGAGAACGGGCCATTGTTTATTGAAGGTAATGATAATTGGGAGATTTCATTGCATCAATCATATGGTGGTTTGAAGAGCAGATTTGAACAATTGCAAAAATAATTTATAATGAAAACGATAGGATTTGTAGTAAGTCATAAAGAGAATGAGAGACGCCGGGCTTTGGTACCGTCTGACATTAAAAATGTCAGAAATAAGTCTCAAGTGTTCATTGAAAGAGGGTATGGTGATGTCCTTGGTTTTAACGATGTCGACTATATGGAACAAGGAGTTAATATTGTTTCTCGTGAAGAGGCATTAAGCAAGGATATTGTGTGCGATCCTAAAATCGGTGATGCAGATTACTTGGATAATCTGCATAATCAAGTCATATTCGGATGGATTCATGCCGTACAAAACAAGGATATAACCGACAGGATAATTGATGGCGGTTTGACTGCTTTTGCGTGGGAGGATATGTACAACCTTGGGCGGCATTGCTTTTGGCGCAACAATGAAATAGCTGGAGAGGCGGCGATAATGCATGCTTATATGTGTTATGGTGTTTTTCCGTATAACACAAGGGTGGCAGTCATCGGTCGCGGCAACACTGCACGTGGAGCTATTAAAACACTCAATTATATGGGCGCAAATGTAGTGTGTTATGATCGCCGTACCGAAAGTTTGCTTCGCAACGAGATTGGAGAGTATGATGTGATAGTAAACGCTGTGTTGTGGGACACGAAACGAAAAGACCATATAATAAGCCGCAGCGACCTGAAGCGTATGAAAAGGAACAGTATGATTATTGATATAAGTTGTGACCGTAATGGCGGTATCGAAACATCGATACCTACCACAATCGACAATCCAACATATATGGTCGACGGAGTTATGCACTATGTGGTCGACCATACGCCCTCAATTTTCTGGCGCACAGCCTCTGAAGGAATTAGCTCAGTCGTGTCAAGGCATGTGGACTCGCTTGTGTCAGGCGTCCTTGACGAGGTGTTGAGAGGCGCGCTGATAATAAAAGATGGAGTCATAATTGATGAAAGAATCAATAAATTCCAAAATAGATAGTTGATACTCCTCGGAAAGCCTTTCAAAAGAATATGAAGAGTAATAAAATTCTATTACCATTTTCCTTGTTCTGCATATACTATCTCCAAGGGATATTATATGCCTCTGGAAGTATAGTGTCTCAAGGAATTCTTTTGATTTATTTATTAATTGGATTAAAATGTGCAAATCAAACGATCAGCAATAAATGTACACCTCGGTGTCTTATATTGTGGGGCGTGTTATTTGTGATGCAGGCGATTTGCTTTGTGGTATCACCTAAAGAAGTCAATGGAACAATTAATGAAGCGATTGGCCGTGTAGCCACATTCAATCAGTTCAAGGAAATATCAATATTTATATTGACGTTGATGATTGGCTATTATTACTCGTGTAAGGCGTCTACAAGTCCAAAGCAGCTGTTTTGGATTGGATTGGCTTTCTTTGGCCTGTCGGTTGTGCAATATGCTTATGCTTCGACAAAGTTGTTGATAGAGTATGGCAGGGAGACGACAAATAACGCAGGCTATTTCGTGTTGATAGTAGTTCCATATTTACCGATAATACTTAAGCGTAACAAATTGTTGGGCATAGCGTTGGTAGTTATTGCCGTAGGCCTAATAATGTGGAGTGCAAAGCGGGGCGCTTTGGTCTGCCTGTTGGCGTCTGCGTTATATTCGCTTGTCTATTATCTGAAGAGGCATAGAGTGAGGGTTAAAACCATTGTTGGGATAGCAGTTATGCTAACAGTTGCAGGATATTTTATTTATTCTCAGTTTATGGAGAATGAATATCTGCAATACCGGCTGGAGGCAACAATGGAAGGAAAGTCAAGCAATCGTGATGTTGCATATTCACAATTGTTCAACCATTGGCTAAATGAGACAAATCCTTTGTTGTTTTTGTTTGGAAACGGAACGGCGCAGACAATCTCGGTTTGGGGAAACTATGGGCATAATGATTGGCTTGAATTGCTTATTGACAATGGCCTTATTGGAGCAGTCTTATATTTTGCAATCTTCGTTTCCACAATTTCATATATAAAGAAAGCAAAGTTGCTTTTTGAGATAAAGTTGTCGGCATATTTGTGCGTGTTGATATTGTTCATGCAGTCGTGTTTCTCCATGGGGTTTACAAGTGGAGGAAATGGAATTTTGGTATTTCTTTTAGGAATAATAATTGGAAATAATGAAAATGAAAAAAGGGAAGCGCGTATTTATGCTCATTGACAGCCTTGAGGCTGGCGGAGCGCAGCGGCAGTTTGTCTATTTGGCAAAGGAACTGAAGAATGCAGGTTGCGAAGTGCTGTGTTTCACATATTGGCCAGATTTGAATTTCTATCAGTCGTTTCTTGAAGAAGCCGGGGTTGACCTGATTGCAAGCCGGGATGCCAACAAATCAAGCAAACGGATTTATTGTGTAATAAAAGCAATCAAGAAATTTAATCCCGACTGTGTGATTTCATTCCTCGACACACCGTCGATTATAGCATGCATTGCCAGTTGTTTCTGCAAGTTTAAACTTATTGTGTCGGAACGCAACACCACTCAGCAACTCTCAAGAAGGGATAGGTTGAAATATGTGTTGTTCAGGCGTGCCGATTCGATTGTCCCCAATTCTCACTCACAGGGGCGGTTTATCGCCAGGAATTATCCAAATCTAAAGGAAAAGGTTTCGGTGATAACCAACACTATTGACACTCTTAGATTTGTGCCTGCAAAAGAGACGGCAGAAAATGCGGTTCAGAGGGTGATAAGCGTTGGACGATGCGTTCCACAGAAGAATTATCTGACAATGGTTGATGCCGTCAAAATATTGCACGACAAAGGCGTCAAGGCGCATTTTGATTGGTATGCAAACACGACAGATGAACTTGGGTATCCAGAGGCAGTTCGTGCAAAGATTCAAGAATTGGAATTGGAAGATTTAATTGATATTCATAAGCCGGATTTAAAGATTGAGCGGCAGTATCAGAGCAGTGATGTTTTCTGGTTGGCGTCAATCTATGAAGGATTCCCAAATGTGCTTTGTGAGGCGATGGCTTGTGGTTTGCCTGTGGTTTGCAGCAATGTGTGCGATAATCCAGATATTGTTGAAGATGGAGTTAATGGCTTTCTGACCGAAGCCAATTCGCCAGAGCAGATGGCCGACAGGTTGGAGCAGGTCCTGTCAATGGGCAATGGTCAGAAGACACGGATGTCGACGGCAAATGTTTGCAGAATTAAGGAATTGTGTTCGGAGGACGTGTTTGTAAAGAAATATCTGAATTTAATAGGTTGAAATGGATCAAAGGTTTGAGAAACTGTATTGCACTCGTTGGAACATCGGCTTTATAGAGCAGCCGGTGGCGGAAATAATGACGGGCGCGGAAACTGAGTTTGATGTGAAATGGGTGAAGCATCGCCTGACCGACCGTTTTTCAAGCTTTGTACGGGATTGGAGTATAGGTTGAAATGGATGTGAGCGGGATGCGGAAATTGTTGATAATTGGCCCTCGTATAGCAACGGCTGGAGTCGGTGGCGTGACGATACATGTGGAGCGCCTTGCGCAATGGTTGAAAAAAGACAATTGTTCATTCGCAATATGCGACTACAAAAGAGAGTCTATGTGGTGTCAATTCTGTAAAATTTGGGAATCAGAGGTATTGCATATACACGTATCTCATCCAATGTTGCGATTGTTCTATGTTTTACTTGGAGTTTTGTCGCGAAAGAAAACGATTTTGACAATACATGGTGATTTGGGACGATTTTCGGCATGGAAAAATTGGTTGGACAGGATGGCTGTGACCTTAAGTTTTACACCGATTGCAATCAATCAACGGAGCTTTGAGAAGGCGCAGAGGTGGAACAGACGGGCCGTACTTATGACTGCATTTATCCCACCATTGGATGATGGTTTTTTGCCAAAATCTGTATTTAAAAAGATAGAGGCGTTGAAAACCGCAGGAGCGAAAGTGTTTGTTACAAATGCGTCGGCGATGAATTACGACAGGAAAGGGAATGAGATATATGGCATAAAATTTTTGATTGACTTTTTAAAAAATAGTAAATGCCATCTTTTTGTGTCGGATCCATCTGGTGATTACAGCAGTTTTTTTCGAAATGCAGATATAGAGAATGTGGATTTCATAACGGAACAGCATTCATTTTATGCGTTGATAAAGCAGTCGGATATAGTTGTTCGGGCAACGTCGACCGATGGTGATTCTCTTTCGGTTAGAGAGGCGCTGTATGCTGGCAAACCAGTTGTTGCGACAGACTGTGTGGATAGACCGTCGGGGACGATTTTGTTTAAATATAATGACGGGCAAAGCTTTGAATTGGCATTGAGACATTTGGAAGGACGGAAAGACAAGAATTTACGACAAAATAATGTTGTCAAAGAAATAGAACGATTATATGCTGATACATTGGTATAGGGTAAGCAATTGGTTGTGGAGGCACGGAGTGCCTGTGCTTCCGAAATTGATGTGGAAGTTGCAGTATCTTCTTTTTAACTCCTCAGTCCCTGGGAGTTGTAAAATTGGGGGGGGACTAAATTCGGATATGGAGGTATCGGGTTGGTGATTCACGCCCGTTCGGTGATAGGAAAGAATTGCGTGATTGGCGCAAATGTGACGATTGGCGGAAAGTCGGGCTGGTGGGAAGTGCCGGTTATCGGCGACAATGTGGAGATCAGTGCCGGCTCACGCATAATCGGACCTGTCAGAATCGGTGACAACGTGATAATAGGCGCGAATACTGTTGTGGTTAAGGACGTGCCGTCAAACTGTGTGGTGGCTGGCATCCCTGCAAGAATCATCAGAAGGAATCTTTCGGATGCCGACTTTAAGGAAATGAACAAGCCGAAGACTCGTGGGGACAATCCGTTCCCGGAAACACCAGAACTGGTGAAATAAGACGACAATGAACATAGGGTTGGTGCTGCGCACGGTGGCTCATCTGAGGCCTGCGCAGGTGCTTTTTCAAGTGTTGAGACGGGTGCATAAAGCCCGGTTCAAGGCATTGGCATACCCTCATGTGGAGGTCAAGCCGATGGTTGTGGAGCCGGCAGCGAAGTGGCAAAGCTATGACGGTAGGCGATTTGCGTTTCTCAACATTGAGGATGAGTTCCGCGGGTGGAACAACACTGCGCACGGGATGCTGTGGGCATACAACCAAAATTATATGGATTGGCTTTGCCAGCCGGGAATGACGGCTGCGGAGGGTGCGCGCTGGATTGACCGTTTCATCGCCGACATGCCGACAAACCGCGTGGGGCTCGACCCGTATCCTATTGCGCTGCGCGCCATCAATTGGGTTAAGTTTTTCAGCCGTTTTCCGATGGAATCGACAGCGGAGCGCAGGGATTCTCTCTATTCGCAGTTGCGGTTGCTGGAGCGCAAGTTGGAATATCATCTGCTTGGCAACCATCTGCTGGAGGACGCATACGCGCTTTATATTGGCAGCGCGTATCTTAAAGACAGCCGTATGCACGGCAGGGCGAGCCGGCTGCTTCGCCGGCAGTTGAGGGAGCAGGTGCTTTCCGACGGAGCGCACTATGAGCAGTCGCCGATGTATCACTGTATATTGCTTGACCGCCTACTCGACTGCATAAACGCAGGCGAGGGGGCGTTTGTCTGCTCTGTCTTGAAGCCTGCGGCTGAGCGTATGCTTGGGCATTTGGAAAGCATAGTGTATGCCGACGGCACTATTCCGCTGCTCAACGATTCCGCAGAGGGAATCGCTCCGGAGCCTGCAGCGATTTTTGCTTATGCCCGCCGTCTCGGCTTGCAATGGACGCCGGTGGCGTTGGGAGAATGCGGTTATCGGAAATTTAACAACGCCGACGTTGAGGCGGTTGTCGACGTGGGCAACATCAAGGCTTCCTATCAGCCCGGCCATACGCATGCCGACTCATTGTCGTTTGAACTGAGGCTTGGCGGAAAACCGTTTGTCGTTGACTCTGGCATTTCGACCTACGACAAGACGCCGCGGCGGCAGCTGGAACGTTCGACGGCGGCACACAACACTGTCGTGTTGGCAGGCAAATCGTCGAGCGAGGTGTGGGGAGGATTTCGTGTGGGCAGAAGGGCAAAAGTGCGGCTGCTGCGCGATGGAGAGACAGTTGTGGCAGAACATGACGGGTTTGGCGCGCTGGGCATGCATCGGCGGTCATTCAGTGTTGACAATGACGGCTTTCACATGGCCGACCATATAACAAAGCCCACTCCGGCAACGGCATATCTGCATTTTGCTCCGGGAGTCGAGGTGGTTGAACACACAGCGGAGAAAATTCTCACGACGGCAGGCGTGGTGTCGGTGGCAGGAGCAGACGCTGTTGAGATATCCGACGGCACGGTCAGCCATGACTACAACCGCTTTGAGGCAGTGAAGATTGCCGCTGTGCATTTCAAAGAGAATTTACAAATCACAATAAGTTTATGAAAATATTGTTTCTGACGGACAATTTTCCGCCAGAGGTTAACGCGCCGGCTTCGCGTACCTACGACCATGTGCGCGAATGGCATAAGGCGGGGCATGAGGTGACGGTAATCACGTGTGCTCCGAATTTCCCGAAAGGGCGAGTGTATGAAGGATATAAAAACAAGCTGTATCAGACGGAGTGGATGGATGGCATCAAGGTGGTGCGTGTGTGGTCGTATATCGCTGCCAACAAAGGTTTCCTGAAGCGCACGCTTGACTATATCAGTTATTCTGTCACGTCGTTTTTAGCCGGTCTGTTTCAGAAAACAGACATTATTATTGCCACTTCTCCACAATTCTTCACGGCGTTGAGCGGACGCACGTTGGCTTTCTGGAAACGGAAGCCGTGGATAATGGAAGTGCGCGACCTTTGGCCAGAGTCGATAAAGACAGTCGGTGCGATGAGCGACAATGTGTTTATACGCTATTTTGAGTGGGAGGAAATGCGATGCTACCGTTCCGCCCGTAAAATAGTTGTTGTGACAGACTCGTTTAAACGCACGTTGACGGCTCGTGGAGTGCCGGCAGAAAAAATAGAAGTAGTGAAAAATGGAGCCAACCGTGAATTGTTTAAACCAATGCCGAAAGACGAGGCTTTGGCGGAACGTCTTGGCTTGAAAGGCAAGCGTGTGATTGGATATATCGGAACGCATGGCTTGGCGCATAAGTTGGATTTTATTTTGCAATGCGCAAAGAATATGCAGGGTAAGAATGACTATCATTTCTTGTTTATTGGTGCTGGCGCGGAAAAGGAACGGTTGCTGAAGATGAGGGATACGGAGCATATAGATAATGTAACAATGCTTGACCCTGTCCCGAAAACAGAAGTTTGGCGCTACATCTCGATACTTGACCTGTGTTTGATAAATCTGAAGAAATCGCCGTTGTTCACCACGGTGATTCCCTCTAAAATATTTGAGAATGCAGGGATGGAGATTCCTATCATAATGGGAGTTGAGGGCGAGGCTAAAGATATAATCGACAGCTATGGGGCTGGGCTTTGTTTTGAGCCGGAGAACGAGGCGGATTTCAACGACAAATTGGACAAGTTGCTCGCTGACGATGCGTTGTATGAGAAATGCAAAGAAGGCTGTAGGGCTTTGTCGAATGACTTTGACCGCAAGGTGCTTGCGGCAAAGATGCTTAAGGTGATAGAGGATACTGTAGAATAGCAGTTCCGGCGACGGGGCTGGAGGGGCGCGCGGCTGACAGGCTGCGCGCCTTTTTTCGGCTAAAGGAGAGGGGATTTTGTGGCGTTTTTTCGCTGTTTTGGCTACTTCGCTGTGTCATAGTGGTTTACGCTGAAAAATTCCATTTCCCCGAAATTCGGAGGGGTGTTTGCCTCCGATTTCCGACAAATTTCAGAGATTTTGCCTCAGATTTCCAACAAATTTGCGGTTGTTTTGCCTCCGATTCCCGACAAATCGGTCGACGAAATGTTGCCAAATATCGTTAATCGCTTTGTGGTATGGCTAATGTGCCGTAACTTTGTAGGCTGAAATATTGTTGTTTTGAAACAAAAAGAGCTTTAAATATGAGGAACTTTAAACTATTATTGGTTTTTGTGGCGGTGTTTGCCACGTTGCAGGCGTCTGCGCTGTCGCGCGACTGCAATCTTACGGTTAAGGTTGTGTCTGCCACCGGGGAGTCGCTCGAGGGACAGCGGGTGATGCTTGTGCAGACAGACTACAGTATGACTTACGGTGCGAGCGAGACGACGCTCGATGCTGCCGGCGAGTGTCGCTTGAAGGTGTATAGCGGAAACCACCGTCTTACGGTGGAGCGTGCGGGCTATGCCGCGTATGCTAAGGATTTTCCGGTGACGGGCGATATGACGTTGAATGTGACGCTCACGGAGGACGTGCGCAATCCGTTTGCTCTCAAGCTGGCTGAGCGCCACGACCCGATGACGGGCAAGAACGACGTGACGCTGCAGTGGAACCGTGAGGATCCGGTGTTTTTCGATGATTTCGAGAGCTATACGGCGTTTGACACGGAGTTTTCGCCGTGGACGGGCATCGACGGCGACCATGCTGCCGCCGCTCCGCTTCAGGGCTCTTATCCCAACCGCGGCACGCTGCAGTATGCGCAGGTGATCAATCCGCTTGTGGTGGAGCCGTCGTGGTGGACCGATTATCCCGTGCTGCGTCCCTACGGCGGCAAGCAGTATGTGGGCTTTGTGCGCACTTATGGCGGTTCTGCCAATGATGATTGGCTGATTTCGCCGGCAGTCACTGTCGGCAAGAACAATATTGTGCGTTTTATGGCTAAGGCCGCCGATGTCTATAAGGAGCGTTTCGAGGTGGGCATCACTACGGTCGACAACCCTGAGGCGTCTGACTTTACGGTCATCTCGTCGGGCAATTATGAGACTGTGGGCTACGAAGAGTGGGAGGCTAAGGAGTATTCGCTTGCCGACTATGAGGGCGAGACGGTGCGCATAGCCATCCATTATATCGGCGACCCGTCCAACGGCGGTGCGTTTATGCTTATGGTCGACGACTTTTTCGTGGGTCAGGCCGATTATTTCAGCGATGCCGTGGCAACGAAGTCGCTGCGCTGCGCGATGCGATCGCCTTACAATCCCAACGAGCGTTTCCTTGTGTATAAAAACGGAGAGCAGGTGGGCGAGACCGACGGCTATTCGTTTGCGCTCGACCAGCTTGAGGCTGGCAGCTATACGCTTGGCGTGAAGGCGGTCTATAAGAACGCCGAGAGCGAGCTCGTCGAGCAGCCGTTTGAGGTGGGAGCCGGCACGTTCTGCAAGGTCAGCGTCGCAGCCTCCGCCAACGACAATGTGGAGGTAGACGGCGTGAAGGTGGAATTTTTCAACGAGTCAGCGTCGACAACCTACAGCGCCGTGATAAGCAAGGGCGCGGTCGAGATTCCGTCGCTGCCGGCAGGCAACTATATCGTGTCGGTCGAAGCCGACCGCTACGACAAGTGGAGCAAGTCGATGGAAATTGCCGACGGCGCAAAGGTCGACATCGCTCTTGTGGAAACAATCTTCGACCCGTACAACATAACCGTGACGCAGACCGACAGCGAGACCGACGCCGACAAGGTCAATGCCGAAGTGCGCTGGAACCAGGACCTTGGCTTTGAGGACGATTTCGAGGCATACGATGATTTCGCAACGAGCTTCGGCGAATGGAAGTCGGTCGACAACGACCGCCGCGTGGTCTACCCGATTGCGCTCGGCTCGGCGTCAAACATCATCAACTTCCCCGGCGCCTGCACCCCCGACAATCAAGTGGCGGTGGCACCGATGGTGTTCAACCCCTACGCCACCACTCCAGCCATGGCGCCGTCAGACGTAGCGGCGATAGCGCAGTCGGGTGAAAAGGCGGTGATATTCTTCTCGCCTCAGCAGGCCGCAGCCGACAAATGGCTCATCTCTCCGGCGCAGACCGTGATGGACGGCTACGTGTGCCGTATCAGCCTGAAGGCGTATTCGGAAGCCTATCCGGAGACATTCGAGCTTTGCGTTTCCACGACCGACGACAGTGTGATATCGTTCAAGTCGCTCGGCAACATAATGCCTAAAGGCACATGGCAGACCTACGAGGTCGACCTCTCGGCTTATGCTGGACAAACCGTCTATCTGGCGCTCCACTACATATCCAACGACTGCTTCTTCTCGCTTGCCGACGACTTCTATGTAGGGCCGAAAGAGGCGACCGACGCAAACGTGGGCAACGTGCAGAAATACGACCTCTATCTCGACGGCGCGTATCTGGGATCGACCAGCGCAACGTTCTTCCCAGTGATGGGCATCAGCCGTGGAGAGCACACGTTGGGCATCCAGGCCAGCTACGTTTCCGGCAAGTCTAAACTTGTGGAATTCACGTTCAATGCCCAGGGTGCGGTAGCCGATGTGGCTGCCGACAGCGTTGAAATCACCGCTTTCAAGGGCGGTGTGCGCATCTTCGGAGCCGATGGCGGTAAAGTAATCGTCAGCGCCGCGTCGGGCCGCCAGGTGGCATCTGCATCGCTTGCCGACGGCGCGGAAATCGCACTCCCCGCAGGATTCTACATCGTAAGCGTGGGCAGCCACGTGGAGAAAGTTTTGGTAAGATAGCGTCTGCGGCAGCAGCACGAAAAAATCCACGGCATTGCTGTGGATTTTTTTTGTGATGAATGGTTTGGTGTCGAAAAATTATTTATAAATTTGTAATAACCAAAACATAAAAAAACAACCGTATGGGAAAACTCAGAGTCTTTTTTACCATTGTTCTTGTTGCGACTCTCCTTCCCCTGAATGCATTTGGACGGCATAAGAAGGGCGACGTCGTGCAAGATCCGAACCATTCTAACATCACGCGGGAATGTGTCAGCGATGAAGTCGAAGAAAGTGACCGCTGGCTGGTGCACATCACCGGCACGCTGCCTGTCAGCGGCATGCACAACGGGCATCCGTATGTCGACCTTGGCTTGAAGGTGAAATGGGCGGCATGCGACCTTAACGCCACGAAACCCGAACAAAACGGTGTGCGCTACGGATGGGCGGAAGTGGTGTCGAAGAAAAACTGCACCAGAGAGAACAGCGTGTCGTATGGCAAGAAAATTTATCGCTCAACCATCCTCGGCAATCCGCAATACGATGCCGCGCGCAAGCATTGGGGCGGCAAGTGGCGCACGCCCACCGGCGAAGATTTCTATATGCTTATCCGCAAATGCAAATGGGAAGAGGCTGAGATGAACGGCAAAAAAGGATTCCTGCTGACGAGCATCAAAAACGGCAACGTGATGTTTGTGCCGTCGTGCCGCGACAATGAAATCCTGGGGTATTATTGGACAACCGACGAGTGCGACATGGAAGATAAGGAACTTTCGGTCGAACTGATGTACACCACCGGTTACGGAGGCGTCAAGCTCGACTCCGACTACCGTAATTGCCAGCACGCCATCCGTCCGGTGCTGGAGCAATGAAACGGATTGTGGATATTGATAAAAAAACGATATGACCAAACTGAAAATTTTTGTCGCCTTGGCACTGTTGGCAGTTGCCATGCCGCTCAGCGCACAGCGCCAGTATGCGGAAGGCGACATCGTGCAGGATCCGAAGTATCCTAACATCAAACGCGAGATGATTGAGGACGTGTCGCAGAAATGGCTGGTGCACATCACTGGCAAGCTGCCTGTCACTGCCACGCTCAACGGCCACGACTACGTGGACCTCGGGATTAAGGTCGAGGGCAAGTTGATAATGTGGGCGGCGTGCGACGTCGGCGCCACGAAGCCCGAACAGGTGGGCACAACCTACGGTTGGGCTGAAGTGGAGCATAAGGCGGAGCTGGATGGCTCCAACAGCGCGTCGTACGGCAAGAAAGTGTACCGCAGCACGGTGTTGGGCAACCCGAAATACGACGCCGCGCGCAAGCATTGGGGCGGAAAGTGGCGATTGCCGACTGTGCAGGAGCAGTATATGCTTATCCGCAAATGCAAGTGGGAACAGGCGGAGATGAACGGTCAGCGCGGCTTCCTGCTGACGAGCATCAAAAATGGCAACATGCTGTTCCTCCCGTCGCTTGACAGCGACGACAGCTGCTGCGAATATTGGTCGAGCGACGAGTGCGACATGGACGACAAGGAGCAGTCGTGCTCGTTGAGAGCTGTTGGCAAGACGTCGTGGGATGACTATATTGACATCGAGCGTACACCCCGCACATATCAGATTCCTGTGCGCGCGGTGTTTGTACCATAAAAAATCAATTGAAAAATGAAACACAACAAAATTATTATAGCGGCCGTGGCGGCATGCATTGTGCTGTCGTCGGCTACGATAGGAGCCCAGTCGTGGAAGCACAGTCTGGACAAGTTGAAACAAGGCGTGGAGCAAGTGACGCGTCAGAGCAAACCCAACACTACGCGCCAGTCGGGCGACGTGCAAGTGCCGGAATGGCATGAGGAAAGGGCGCAAAAGAGAACGTCGGGTCTGCCGGCGGCGGTCGACACGGTGATTGAACACCTCCGCTACCGGCTTTATCCAAACGACAGAAATGCCGTGTTTATGGGCGTCGACGACTTCCTTTTTCAAGAAACGGAAACAGTCGAGATCCTCAGCCATGTAAAATATGGTAGCGTGCGCTGCGCCGTGACGCGCACCGACCAGGACGCTCTCAAGGGAGAGACCGCACATACGCTCGTAATCCCGACCACACTAAAGGAAATCGGTCCGTATGCGTTTGCCTATATGCAGAATCTGAAGCGGGTAGTGATTCCGTCGAGCGTGCGCACCATCAAGCGCGGAGCGTTTGCCGGCTGCACCAACCTGAGTTCCATCACCATCGAGCCGGGCGTCAGACTCATTGAGGGAACGTCGTTTGCCGGTACAGGCATCACGTCGATAACCATCCCCAACACGGTGAAGGATTTGCAGACCTACGTGTTTGAAGACTGCAAGAAACTGAAGACGGTGAAGCTGCCCGACGGCATAAAGAAAATAGGCGAATGCCTGTTTATGGGCTGCGAGTCGCTCACGTCGGTTGTGGTGCCTCCTACGGTGACAGAGATTGGCGAACGGGCATATTACGACTGCAAGAGCTTGTCGAGCGTCACGCTGCCCGAGGGACTTGTGAAGATATGCGACGGCGCGTTCAGCGACACCTCGCTGACATCGCTTGTAATCCCATCTACGGTAATGGAGATGGGCACTTGGGCATTCTTCTGCCACAAACTTGCAAAGGTGACGTTGCCGGCAAGGTTCAACGATGCAGATGTGCTTGTCGACGTTTTCGACAATTCGTCGACGAAATTGTTTGGCACGTCGGAGGCTACGTTGCTGCAAGGCTTCACGTTTAAGTAAAAAAACGGCCGTTGGAGAATTATTTATGAATTTGTAATAACCAAAACATAGAAACAACCGTATGGGAAAACTCAGAGTCTTTTTTACCATTGCTCTTGTTGCAGCTCTCCTTCCCCTGAATGCATTTGCACGGTATGAGGAAGGCGACATCGTGCAGGATCCGAAGCATCCCAATATCAAACGCGAGATGATAGAAGAAATGTCGCAGAAATGGCTGGTGCACATCACCGGCAAGCTGCCTGTCACCGCCACGCTCAACGGCCACGACTACGTGGACCTCGGAATCAAGGTCGACGGCAAGCTGATAATGTGGGCGACATGCGACGTCGGCGCCACGAAGCCAGAGCAGGCAGGCACAACCTACGGCTGGGGCGAAGTGGAGCATAAGGCGAATCTGGGAGGCGGCAGTGTGTCGTACGGCCAAAAAGTGTACCGCTCAACCATCCTCGGCAACCCTAAGTATGACGCCGCGCGCAAGCATTGGGGCGGCAAGTGGCGCATGCCTACCGTGCCCGAGCTGTATATGCTTATCCGCAAATGCACGTGGGAACAGGCGGAGATGAACGGTCAGCGCGGCTTCCTGCTGACGAGCCTCAAAAACGGCAACATGCTGTTTCTGCCGTCGCTTGGCAGTGATGACATCTATTGCGATTATTGGTCAACCGACGAGTGCGACATGGAAGACAAGCTGCAGGCGTGCAAGCTGAATGCAGAAGGCGCATCGTCATGGCGTGACAGGGTTGTCATTGGAAGAAGTCTCCGTACTAACCAACTGCCAATCCGTGCGGTGTTTATACCATAAAAATCAATTGAAAAATGAGACACAACAAATTGGTTATAGCGGCCGTGGCGGCATGCATTGTGCTGTCGGCGGCTACGATAGACGCCCAGTCGTGGAAGCGTGGTCTGGGCAAGTTGAAGCAGGGCGTGGAGCAAGTGACGCGTCAAAGCAAGCCCAATACTACGCGCCAGTCGGGCGACGTGCAGGTGCCAGAGTGGCACGAGGAAAGGGCGCAAAAGAGAACGTCGGGTCTGCCGTCTTCGGTCGACACCGTTGTCAACCATCTGCGCTACCGTCTTCGTCCTGACAAAAGATATGCGGAATTTATGGGCGTCGACGACTACCTGTTCCAAGAAACGGAAGTCGTTGAGATTCTCGGTTTCGTGAATTTCAAGGGTGTACGTTGTTCTGTGACGGAAATCAACTCGGAGGCTCTTAAGGGAGAGACCGCCCATACGCTTGTCATCCCGTCGTCGGTCAAGGAAATCGGCCCGTATGCGTTTGCCTATATGAACAATCTGAAGTCGGTGAAGGTTCCGGCGAGCGTGCGCACCATCAAGCGTGGTGCGTTTGCAGGCTGCACCAACCTGAGCTCCATCACTATCGAGCCGGGCGTGACCCTCATCGAGGGAACGGCGTTCGCCGGCACTGCCATCACGTCGATTACGTTGCCAAACACGGTGAAGGACCTGCAGACATACGCCTTTAGCGAATGCAAGAAACTGACAACGGTGAAATTCCCCGTCGGCATAAAGAAAATCAGCGAAAACCTGTTTGAGGGCTGCGAGTCGATCACATCGGTGGTGGTGCCGTCTACGGTTACGGAGATTGGATCCAGCGCATATTCCGGCTGCAAGAAGCTGTCGAGCGTCACGCTGCCCGAAGGACTGCTGAAGATTGGCGACGGCGCGTTTATGCGCACTCCCATCACCAAGCTTGTCATCCCGTCTACGGTTGTGGAAATGGGCACATGGGCGTTCTTCTGTCCGAAACTCACCAGCGTGACCCTGCCTGCTCGGTTCAACGACCCCATGGTGCTTGTCGACATTTTCGACAACTCGGCTTCAAAATTGTTCGGCACGTCGCAGGCCACGTTGCTGCAAGGCTTCACGTTTAAGTAAAAAACTGCCATCCAACGGCAAACCAACGGCGTGCAGACCGGCGTTTGCCGCTTCTTTGGCAGTTTACGTGCTTCCAGACAGGGAAGTTGTAGTGTATGGACGGTGAATAAATCGTAAACAATATAAATAATTGTAAATAATTAAGCCGAGAGCGGATTGAGATTCCACAAAACGGCTGAAAATGTTGATTATTCGATATTTTGTTTATATCTTTGTGCCGTTTTAACGGGACGATTATGGGACAATTACACTCCTATACTTTGGAACTGCGGGCTATGCCTGTTGGCACTCAGCAGTTTAACTATGTTGTCGACGACGCATTCTTCCAGCAAAGAGAAGGAGGCGAAATCCGTGGCGGCAATGTCGACGTGAAGTTGGAAGTGGAGCACAAAGGCGATTTTTTCGACCTTACATTCTGGATGGAAGGAAAAATAATCACAGCGTGCGACCGTTGTCTTGACGACCTCGTGCTTGATGTCGACACCGACTATCACGTGGCGCTGAAATATGCCGCCGAGACCAACGCCGACAACGACGAAGTGATAGAAGTGGCTGAGTCGGAGCGCTACTACGACCTGACCGACATCATCTACGACACGATAGCGTTGACAATCCCGATGAAGCATGTGCATGCCGACGGCGAATGCAACGAGGCTATGGTGGCTGAACTGCAAAAGCATAGCAGACAGGCTGAAACTGAAGAAGTGAAAGAAAATAACGATCCTCGGTGGGATGCATTGAGGAAATTAATGGATAACAATAAATAATAAATAAGAAAATGGCACATCCAAAACGAAAACAATCGAAGACAAGAACAGCTAAGAGAAGAACTCACGACAAAGCTGTAGCTCCTACTTTGGTACTCTGCCCGAACTGTGGCGCATGGCACGTATATCACACTGTATGTGGCGAATGCGGATATTACAGAGGAAAAGTGGCAATCGAAAAAGAGGCTGCTCTCTAATCGGGAGTCCGCTGAATCCATTGTGGAAGAAAATTGTCCTAAATGCAATCGTTTAGGACAAATTTGTTTAACGGAGACATCTGAAAAAGATAATGTTAAGAGCTAAAATTACAGGAATAGCCTCATACGTGCCCGACTATGTGTTGACCAACGAGGAGTTGTCGCATATGGTTGACACCAACGATGAGTGGATTACAACCCGTGTGGGAATTAAAGAACGCCGCATTCTGAAAGGCGAAGGGTTGGGATCGTCGTATATGGGAGCAATCGCCGTGGAGCGGCTGCTTGCCAACACCGGAACTGCCAAAGACGAGGTGGAACTGGTGATTTGCGCCACTTCAAACCCAGACTACCGCTTCCCGTCGACTGCGTCGATTATTTCTCACAAAGCAGGGTTGACAAACTGCTATGCCTACGACATCCAGGCGGCTTGCGCCGGTTTTATCGTGGCTTTGCAGGCTGCAAATGCATACATCCGTGGCGGACTCTACAAGAAAGTGATTGTAGTGGCTGCTGAGATGATGTCGAGCATGACCAACTATGACGACCGCTCAACGTGTCCGCTATTTGGCGACGCTGCGGCAGCTGTGATGGTGGAGCCGACAGAAGACCAGACAGTTGGCATAATCGACGGTGTTTACCACGTGGACGGCGAAGGCTTGTCTCACTTGGTGATGAAGGCCGGCGGTTCGGCTTATCCTGCGTCGCACGCTACGGTAGACGCTCACGAACACTTTGTTTATCAGGAAGGTCGTGCGGTTTATAAGCACGCTGTGACCGATATGCTCACTTCGTCACTCGACGTGATGAAGCGCAACAACCTGACTGTTGACCAAATCGACTGGTTCGTGCCTCATCAGGCAAACTTGCGAATCATCGAGGCTGTCGGTGGTCGTATCGGCGTCCCTACAGACAAGGTGCTTGTCAACATCCAGTATCGCGGCAATACGAGCGCGGCTTCAATTCCTTTGTGTCTCGACGAGAACAAGGACAAGTTGAAGAAGGGCGACAAAATCGTGCTTACGGCATTCGGTGCCGGATTTACTTGGGGCGCGATGTATATTGTCTGGGACTGCTAAGAGAGAAAGAGCAAGACAAAATTTAATAATAAAACCGTGCGGAACGCGGCACAGGATTGATTCCCGTACCGTATTCCGCATTTTTTGTGCAAAGCGAAGAATATGGAGCATAGAGCAGGTTTCGTAAATATTGTGGGCAACCCGAATGTGGGAAAGTCTACGCTGATGAACCAACTGGTGGGCGAGCGTGTGTCGATAATCACACAGAAGGCGCAGACCACACGCCACCGCATCCTCGGCATTGTAAACGCCGACGACTATCAGATTGTGTTTTCCGACACGCCGGGTGTGCTGAAGCCGAAGTATAAACTGCAGGAGAGCATGCTCAACTTCTCGGAGGGCGCGCTGACCGACGCCGACGTGCTGCTCTACGTGACCGACGTGGTGGAGGACGCTACGAAAAACGCCGACTTCATTGCGAAGGTGGCGAAGGAGAAGGTGCCGGTGCTGCTCGTAATCAATAAGATTGACTTGCTTAAAGGCAACGCCGACCTGCTGACGGTGATGGACAAGTGGAAAGCCCTGTTGCCGCAGGCCGAGGTGTTTCCGATGTCGGCAAAGGAGAATTTCAACGTGCAGAGCTTGATGAAGCGCATCGTGGAACTGCTGCCGCCGTCGCCGCCTTATTTTGGCAAGGATGCCCTCACCGACAAGCCTGCGCGCTTCTTCGTTACGGAGATTATCCGCGAAAAGATATTGCTGACTTACGACAAGGAGGTGCCTTACGCAACAGAGGTGATTGTGGAGAAGTATGACGAGGGAAAAACCGACATCCACATCATGGCGGTGGTCTACGTGGAACGCGACAGCCAGAAAGGCATCGTAATCGGACACGGCGGGCAGAAGCTGAAACGTGTGGGAATGGAGTCGAGGCGCGACATCGAGAAATTTTTCGGGAAGAAGGTGTTTCTTGAGATTTTTGTGAAAGTGGAGCCCGACTGGCGCAACCGCGAAAACAAACTGCGCGCATTCGGATATGTTGAATAAAATTTAAAGGAAAGGAAAAGAGATATGGGACGATTAGTAGCAATTGTAGGACGCCCCAATGTGGGTAAATCAACGCTGTTCAACCGCCTTACGCAGTCGCGGACGGCGATTGTCGACGACACTTCGGGCACTACGCGCGACCGCCAGTACGGAAAGGTGGACTGGTGCGGTCAGGAGTTTTCAATTGTCGACACCGGAGGATGGGTGGTAAACTCGGAGGACATCTTCGAGGGCGAAATCAACAAGCAGGTGGCGATAGCCATAGAGGAGGCCGACGAAATCCTCTTTGTGGTCGATGCGATGAACGGCGTGACCGACCTCGACGATAAGGTGGCGGCGATACTCCGTCGCTCCAACAAGCCGGTGATTCTCGTGGCCAACAAGTGCGACTCAAACGAATGGCGCTACAACTCCGCCGAGTTTTATTCGTTCGGACTGGGCGATCCCTTCTGTCTCTCTGCAATCAGCGGATCGGGTACGGGCGACCTCCTCGATGAGATTATGAAGCGTTTCCCGCCGAAAGACGAAATAGACGAGACGGTGGAACAGCTGCCGCGTTTCGCCATCGTAGGACGTCCGAACGCTGGAAAATCATCGATAATCAACGCGTTTATCGGCGAGGACCGCAACATCGTGACAAACATCGCCGGAACAACGCGCGACAGCATCTACACGCGCTATTCTAAATTCGGATTCGACTTCTATCTTGTCGACACTGCCGGTATCAGAAAGAAAGCGAAGGTCAACGAGGATATCGAGTACTACAGTGTGATCCGCTCCATCCGCTCCATCGAGAACAGCGACGTCTGCATCCTGATGATTGATGCCACTCGCGGCATCGAGGCGCAGGACGTAAACATTTTCTCGCTCATTCAGAAAAACAAGAAGGGGCTCGTTGTCTGTGTCAACAAATGGGACCTTGTGGAGGACAAGAGCACGGCGGCGATAAAGCATTTCGAGGCGGCGATACGCGACCGTTTCGCGCCGTTTGCCGACTTCCCTATCATCTTCACATCCGCGCTCACAAAGCAGCGCATATACAAGGTGCTGGAAACGGCTGTGGAGGTCTACAACAATCGCAAGCGCATCGTGCCCACATCGCAGCTCAACAACTATATGCAGGAGGTGATAGGCGCATATCCGCCACCGGCAAACAAGGGCAAATATGTGAAGATAAAGTATGTCACAATGCTTAAAGACCAGCGCATCCCTACGTTTGTGTTCTTCTGCAACCTGCCGCAGTGGGTGAAGGAGCCTTACCGGCGCTATCTGGAAAACAAGATTCGCGAGCAATGGGACTTCACCGGCACTCCGATAAATCTTTATATGCGCGAGAAGTAAACGCACGCAACAACACAAAAAAATCCGTCCCGGCAATGCTTCATACATCGCCGGGACGGTTTGTTTATTGACTATTGCAATCCGTTTACTTTACGATTACTTTTGCCACTGTGTCGGCTGCGCGTACAATGTAGAAACCTTTTGCAAGGGCGATTGTTGCTGTGCCGTTTACTGCCTGGTTGGCTACAACCTGACCGGCTGCGTTCACAACCAATACATTGCCTTCTGCATTAACCTCGATGCCGCCTTCAAGAGCGCGTACAGCTGCTGCTGTGCTGACTGTCTCAACGCTGCCGCCTTCCGGCAAGAACTTGATAGGATAAACCTGTACGGCTGATTTGTACAAACCTACTGCACAGAGAAGATCGTATTTTGTGCCGTTTGTTGCTGACTCAACGCCCCATTTCGACTGATAGTAAACAGTGACTGAGCCTGTTGCGTCCTGCATTGACTTAGTTGTCTTTGTGCCGTCTGTTGTCTCTACATAAGTACCTGAGATGACAACAACCTTGTTTACGTCGGCTGCTGTGATTGTGCCTGCGCCAACAGCGGCTGGTGTGAAGCCCTCGTTGCCTGATGCCGGTGCGAATGTGTCGCCGTTAGGATATGTCATTTCGTAAACGCCGTTGAAGTTCTGGTATTCACCGACTACACCTGCTGGGATAACGTCGCCTGTGTTGTAGGCTGGAACGTCCTTGCCGAAGATATACATAACGTCGCCGGCTGCGTCCTTAACGTAAGTTGCGCCGAAGCCTTCACCCTTGATCTGGGCTGTTACGACTACTGGGAATGTCCATTTGTAAGCTGGGGTGGCGTCTGCCTCGCCTGCCATGATAAACTCGGCGATGCTGCCAACCTCTACTGGGTTTGCGATTTCGTAGTTGGCAACTGCCTCTGCGCTGTTCTCAAGACCTGTCTTGACCGCATAAGCCTTCACTGCGTAGGTGCCTACCTCGCTGAGTGCGATAGGGGCTGTGTATTCTGCAGCGGCTGCGCCGTTGATTGAGTACATGATTTTTGCATCAGCGGTAGATGTTGTCAATGTAATTTCCAACGGGTTGTAGTATTTGCCCTCTGCCAAAGAGAATTTTGGAGTGGAGCACTTTGTCTCTACACCGGCGGTGTAAGTCACTGTCATTGAAACGATGCGGAGCTGCGGCCATTTTTTTGCGGTGTTTTGCTTGTTGACAAGGGAGAGAACAAGGTCTTCGGTGGCAGTGCCTGTCCATGCGCCTGTCCTGGCTGTCTTAGGATCGGCGGTGAAAGTGCCGGTAGAAGCGGAGTAGCCTGTGTTGTCGTCAGCAAAATTGTATGTCTGAGAGGCAAGTTTCATCGCGATGCTGGTCACGGTTGTTCCTTGAGGAACGGCAAGTGTCATTGTGTTGCCGGAATACATACGGACTGCTGTGCCTGAAGTGTAGTACTTTGGAGTGTTTTTGCCTTCGCCCATGGCAAACGCAACGCTGATACCGCTGTCGCCGATTGGGGTTGATGCGGTTATCTCAAATTCATTACTCCAGCCTTGCTGTGAGAAATCAATTGTTGCTTCGGCTGCAGATGCGGCGAAAATGCCGGCAGCGAGCATCAAAGAAGAGAGTAAAAGTTTTTTCATACTAAATGATTTTTAAATTAGTCTTGAGTTCAACTTATAAATGCAACTTTTTGGGTGCGGATAATAAGCAATAAAA
>ERZ857745.1088-NODE-1088-length-35467-cov-5.826274_pt1 | contig 35467 bp, 29 predicted proteins | sample MGYA00519699_ERZ857745 | MGnify/ENA primary metagenome ERZ857745 (study PRJEB31778, sample SAMEA3449357) | human gut metagenome | biome: human gut; feature: human-associated habitat; material: faeces | place: United Kingdom | collected 2010/2012 ...
TGAGACATTAAGACTACATCCGGAATATTATCTTTATGTGTTCGACAAGCATGATATTACACAATTACAAAAATTCCAAAAGTTTGAAGAAAATAAAAAATATCAGATGGCATTTGATACGGTAGGGAGAGCAATTGCCCTTGGTCTGTTAAGTGTGAAAGCACCGGAAGGAACGCAGGCAGCATATCTGTTTCCAGCATCTGATTTTGATGAAATTTTTTCTTCGATATTGAATCTGGATTGGAAAAAGATCTGTAAGAGAATCCAGGATATATCAGCAAAATTTGAAAAAGTACTTCTTTCCTATGGAATGATCGAGATGGATGCATTTTATCAGATATTTACAAACGCATGGGGAGAACAGCTTTCAAAAGAAGAATTTGAACGATATGTGTATTGGCATGGAAATTTTGGAATGCATTTTAAGACAATGACACATGCATATACCGGAGAAAAATTTGCTGTAATGTGTGATATGGATGCAGTGAGTATTGTGGAAAAGCGTGATAAGTATGCGAAAAACCTTCCATACCGGAAATTTAGTGCAAAAGAGATGGAAGAAATAGCCACATACAGTTCTAAATCAGATGAATGCTGGCATATGCTGGGAGAAACGTTACATGATCAGTATGGTTATGACGTAGAAGAAACCGAGGAAATGATCGACCACCTGCGGAAAATTGTCATGGAAGGAAATGGAGTACAGGAGCTATGGGATATTTTTCAGGACGAAGAATCAACACTGATGGAACAGGTGGAAATGTGGCAGTGCCTTTTAAACGCAGAGCTGGAGACGCATCTTCCTATGTTAAATGGATATTCAAGAATGGAATATGAAAAGAAGACTGGTACAAATGCATTTTCGATTATGCTTTTTGACGAAAACGGTCTGGATAAAGATATAAAACGCGATACCGGATTACAAAAGCTGCCATTGAAAACGCAGGAAATGATTTATCGTGCGTTCTTTGAAAATATCATAGGCAAGGATAGGATTAAAGCGTTAGAACAGGTAAAGAAGAAAATCCAAACGGAAAATGACGGTTTGAATTTCCTGATTGGAATGTGTTATATGGCGATTGAAAAATATAGCAAAGCAAATTCCATCATCGAAGAAATCGCAGACAGAACGCAGGATGAGAGTGCATTTGCAATGCTTGATATGATGGATGACAGTCTTGAGACAGCTATGTATGGAAATGATTATTATTATGATGAATGGGATGCTTTCGCAGGAGTGGGAATGAATGAGCCTTATCAGCGCGAAAAGAAAAAGATAGGACGGAATGATCCATGTCCATGCGGAAGTGGTAAAAAGTATAAAAAGTGTTGTGGCAGATAGGATATTCGGCAGGATTTCGGTAAAACTTACGAAAATACGCAGAAGTGATATTTTCCACTTGATAAATCCTTTAATTTCATGTAATGTAATAAAGACAATGAAATTTTTGCAACGAGTTCTGTCATATTTTGGTTTAAAACATCACGAAATTGCTGAAATAAAAAAGAAAATCTGCAAGTTTGAAACTTGAATAATTCAAAATGGTCAAATGTACGCCAAACGCGGACAAAAGAAAAATATATCTGTGATACCAAAACAGATAAAAATCTGTTAAAATAGTTTTAATTGATTACTAAGGCAGGTTTTTCATATGGATTTATTTGATTATATGAGAGAACAGAACAGGGAAAAGGAATCGCCGTTAGCTTCCAGACTTCGTCCAGCGACGCTGGATGAGATGGTAGGGCAGCAGCATATCATCGGAAAAGACAAGCTGCTTTACCGTGCGATCAAGGCTGACAAGTTGAGTTCCATTATTTTATATGGACCGCCGGGAACCGGAAAAACGACACTGGCAAAGGTCATTGCCAATACCACAAGCGCTGAGTTCCTTCAGATCAACGCAACTTCCGCCGGGAAAAAAGACATGGAGGATGTCATTGCGCAGGCGAAGAACAATCAGGGCATGTACGGCAAAAAGACGATCCTGTTTATCGATGAGATCCACCGCTTCAACAAGGGACAGCAGGACTATCTCCTTCCGTTTGTGGAGGACGGAACCGTGATCTTAATTGGTGCAACGACCGAGAATCCATATTTTGAGGTGAATGGAGCGCTTTTGTCCCGTTCCATTATTTTTGAGCTGAAGAATCTGTCCACGGAAGATATTAAGACACTGATCCTCAGGGCGGTGAATGATAAAGAAAAAGGAATGGGCGCTTACGATGCAGTCATTGAGGAAGAGGCACTGGATTTTCTTGCGGACGTGGCAAACGGAGATGCAAGAGCAGCGCTCACAGCAATTGAACTTGGCATTCTGACAACGGAGCGGAGTGATGATGGAAAAATCCATATCACACTTGAGGTTGCCAGTGAATGTATCCAGAAACGTGTGGTGCGCTATGATAAAACAGGAGATAACCATTACGATACAGTCTCTGCGTTTATCAAAAGCATGCGCGGCTCTGACCCGGATGCAGCAGTTTATTATCTTGCCAGAATGCTTTATGCGGGGGAAGATATTAAGTTCATCGCAAGAAGGATCATGATCTGCGCAGCGGAGGATGTGAGCAATGCCGATCCGATGGCACTCGTTGTCGCAACATCGGCAGCACAGGCAGTTGAGCGTATCGGTATGCCGGAGGCACAGATTATTTTGTCGCAGGCGGTCACGTATGTGGCAAGTGCGCCAAAGAGCAACTCGGCAGTCAATGCAATCTTTGATGCGATGGAAGCAGTAAAGAATACGAAAACAGCGCCGATCCCGGTTCATTTACAGGATGCACACTATAAGTCATCCGGAAAACTGGGGCATGGTGTTGGATATAAATATGCACATGATTATCCGGATCATTATGTGGAGCAGCAATATTTGCCGGATGGACTGACAGACCGGAAGTTTTACGTTCCGAGTGAGAATGGCTACGAGAAGAATATCCGCGAATATTTCAAAAAGATCAAGGGTGAAACTTACGGGGAAGAACAGCCGTAACTGATTTTGTTAGAAAGCGTAAACGCTTCAAATACATAAAAAAGCAGGAGGAATTAGAGATGAAGTCCTACGAGGAAATGACAAAAGAAGAGTTATTGAAAGAGAAGGAAGGATTGGAAGCGGAATACAAAAAATTCCAGCAGAGAGGCTTAAAACTTGATATGTCCAGAGGTAAGCCATCCCAGGAACAGTTAGACCTTTCGATGGGAATGATGGATGTACTGACTTCCGGTGTTGATCTGACCTGTGATGATGGTACAGACTGCAGAAACTATGGTGTGCTGGACGGTATCAGTGAAGCAAAACAGCTTATCGGTGATATGATCGAGTGTAATCCGGACAATATCATCATTTATGGTAACTCAAGCCTTAACATTATGTATGACACCATCTCCCGTTCCATGACGCACGGTGTAATGGGAAATACGCCATGGTGCAAATTAGATAAAGTAAAATTTTTGTGCCCGGTACCGGGATATGACAGACATTTTGCGATCACAGAATATTTCGGCATTGAGATGATCAACGTACCGATGCTTCCGACCGGACCGGATATGGATATGGTGGAAGACCTTGTGAGCAAAGATGAGGCAATCAAAGGTATCTGGTGTGTGCCAAAATATTCCAATCCACAGGGAATCACTTATTCGGATGAGACGGTCCGCCGTTTTGCAAGATTAAAACCGGCAGCAAAAGATTTCCGTATTTACTGGGATAACGCATACTGCGTGCATCATTTATATGATATTAACCAGGATCATCTGATCGAGATCTTAAAAGAATGCAAGAGAGCAGGAAACCCGGATATGGTTTACAAATTCTGTTCTACAAGCAAGATCACATTCCCTGGTTCCGGTGTGGCAGCGATCGCAACTTCTGCCAACAACTTAGAGGATATCAAGAAACAGTTGAAGATCCAGACCATCGGCCATGATAAGGTAAACCAGCTGCGCCATGTCCGTTTCTTCAAAGATATCCACGGAATCACAGAGCATATGCGCAAACACGCAGATTCTCTCCGTCCAAAATTTGAAATGATCCTGGATACATTTGAAAGAGAGTTAAAAGGACTCGGAGCCGGAAGCTGGTACAGCCCGAAGGGTGGATACTTCATCACATATGAGACACTGGATGGATGTGCAAAAAATGTTGTGGCAAAAGCAAAAAAAGCAGGGGTTGTGATGACTCCGGCGGGTGCGCCTTTCCCATATGGAAAAGATCCGCATGATTCTGTCATCCGTATCTCACCATCCTATCCAAGCCTGGAAGATCTTACGACTGCGATCGACATCTTTGTTGTCTGTGTCAAGCTCGCAAGCATTGAGAAGCTTTTAGGAGAATAATAGTAAGTTTTTAACCGCTGAAAAGCAAAAGAAAAAGACCTGTGTGTACAATGTCATGATGTTCGCATGACATAGGTACACGCAGGTCTTTTTTATGAATTATGCCTCAGTGGAAGCATCCTCTGTTCCGTTTTTCCATTTGTTGAATTTCTCGACAACTGCGTCGTAGGTTCTCTGGGAAATATCCGGAAGTTTATCTCCCCATGCTTTGGTTGCCTGTTCGAAACCTTTCTTGAAAGCTTCTAACATAGCGTCTGCCTTGTCAGGATCATCACCGGATAAAGCTTTTGCAAAATCAAGAATACGGTCGGAAGTCTGCTCTACACCCCAGTAACCGTCGTCTGCGATATCTGCCTGTGCCTGTGCTTTCACATCGGCTGATACGGTAAAATCACCTTTTGCAAGGAATTTCCACATATCATCTGCGGTGCCGATCGCAACACCCTGCTTGGTCATCATCTGCTCAACGATGCTGCGGAGCTGTGCAGTGCGCTGCTCTGCGTCAGCTTTTAACTTTGCAACGATCGCTGCGTTGTCGGTCTTGTTTGTTGTTTTATTGGAAGCCTTGTCTGTCCTGGAGTCAGAACTCTTCTCGTAAATGACACCGGAAGCTGTCTTGGAAGAAGCTGCCTTTTTCGTTGTCTCGGATGTCTTTTCTGCTGATTTTGTTGTTGTCTGTGTAGATGCTGCTGCGGCAGCAGTCACAGTGTTAATGGAATTGATTGCCATATGATCCTCCTTGTCTGGCGAAGCTGGATGCATTTGTTTTTACAGAAAACAAAATGTTCAGCCACCTGAATGAATAGTTATTAACCTTCCATGGTTCTGTTAATTATATCGGACTGGCAAAGAAAAAAGTTTAGTGCCGATTGACCTTTTGGACATAAAATGATAAGATACTAATTGTATACAAAAAACACAAAAAAAACAAGTTTTATTTTAGGTACAATCAATGCGTGTTAGCGACGATTTTGGTAAGGAGAAACTAACCGATGAAGGATATTTCAGTAAAGGCGCTGGCTAAGATCAATCTTGGGCTGGATGTGGTACGAAAAAGAGAGGATGGTTATCATGAGGTCCGCATGGTGATGCAGACCATTCATTTGTTTGACAGGCTGGAGATCTCGAAGAATACTTCCGGTGAGATCACGATGGAAACGAATCTTTCGTTTCTGCCGACGAATGAGAACAATCTTGTCTATAAAGCGGCAAAGCTTTTGCAGGATGAGTTTGCGATAAAAGATGGCGTGCATGTATGGCTGCACAAGTACATTCCGGTAGCTGCCGGGATGGCAGGGGGAAGCACGGACGCAGCGGCAGTGTTATATGGTATGAACCAGATTTTTGATCTGGGACTGACAAGGGAAGAACTGATGGAGCGCGGTGTGAAGATCGGTGCAGACGTTCCGTACTGCATTATGCGTGGAACGGCTTTGGCAGAGGGCATAGGAGAGAAGCTTTCGAAGCTTCCGCCGATGGTGAAATGTCCTGTTTTGATCGCAAAACCGCAGATCAGTGTTTCTACTAAGTTCGTCTATGACAATCTGAAGTTAGGCTCTGATATGGTACACCCGGATATTGACCGGCTTGTGGCAGATATCAGAGAGAAAGATTTATATAAAATTGCAGCAGATATGGGAAATGTCTTAGAGACAGTGACAATCCCGGCTTATCCTGTGATCGCAGACATCAAAGATCACATGATGGAGCATGGCGCTGTGAATGCCATGATGAGTGGCAGTGGTCCGACGGTTTTCGGTCTTTTTGACAAGGAAGCGACGGCAGTAGAGGCATACGAGGCGATGAAAGCCTCCGGTCTTGCAAAACAGGTATATTTAACGAGTATTTATAATAACGCGCGTAAGTAGAAAGGCATGGTATCAAAGATGACAGAAGATTTAACATTGAATATGGATGCGTATCTTCCGCTGAGAGATGTTGTGTTTAACACGTTAAGAGAGGCTATTTTAAAAGGGGAATTAAAACCGGGCGAGCGGCTGATGGAGCTGCAGCTTGCGGCAAAACTTGGTGTCAGCCGTACACCGATCCGTGAGGCGATCCGTATGCTTGAGCAGGAGGGGCTTGCCGTTACGATTCCAAGAAAAGGCGCGGAAGTTGCCAAAATGACGGAGAAAGATATGGAGGATGTCCTTCAGATCCGTGAAGCGTTAGACGAGCTTGCGGCAAAAATTGCATGTGAGCAGATTTCTGAGGAACAGTTAGAAGAGCTGGTTGCGACCATGCATGAGTTTGAGGAATCCACCAAGACAGATAATGTGAAAAAAATCGCAGAGGCGGATGTAAAGTTTCACGATATTATTTACCAGTCAACCGGTAACCCGAAGCTTGTGAATATGTTAAATAACCTCCGGGAGCAGATGTACCGCTATCGTGTGGAATATCTGAAAGATGAGAATAACTATCCGACATTGATGAAAGAACATAAAGATATTGTGGAAGGGTTAGTCCGTAAGAACAAAACGCAGGTGACAGAGACGATGCACCAGCATGTGAAGAATCAGGCAGTCGCAGTTAAGGCTATGATCCAGGAGCAGGAATAAGAAGTAACTGCCCGGAGGACAGGAAAACTGCATAAAAAATGGAAAACCGTACAGACTAGAAAGAGGATAAGCATTTTGCTTATCCTCTTTCGTATTAGGGGGAATTAATAGAAAGGAAACAAGCTGGAAATGTCGGAAAATCAGAAATGTCCGGTATCGACGGATTTAACGCAAAATATAGAGGAAATGGAATTTTATTTTCATGACTGTGCGGACATTAAAAAGAAGCAGATGAAGCTTGGCAGGAATCAGGATACCGCCTGTTATCTGACCTTTATTGAAGTGTCCGTGGACATGGGAACGTCCGCACTCGGAGAGACTTTAAAATACTTAAATGGACTGACAAGGGATGAGATCCTTTGTACACTGCAGGAAAATGCGCTTGGAATTTCGGATGCAACATATTTTCCGACCATTGAGGAGGCTGTGAGCGGTCTGCTCACCGGGGAGGCGATTCTTTTTGTGGACGGTTTTGACCGGGCAGTGAAAATACCGGATGACGGTTATCCGAATATGGGGATCACAGAGGTGGATTCGGAAAAAGTAATCCGTGGCTCCAACGAAGGTTTCTGCGATTCTGTGAAGCAGAATGCGGCGCTGATCCGGAAAAGGATCCGCTCGCCCCGTGTGAAAGTGAGGGGACTGAAGGCCGGGATTAGATCGAACACGAACGTCTACCTTGTGTATGTGGAAGACCTTGCAAACCCGGGACTTGTAAAAGAAATTGAAAAGAGGCTGCAGGATTTCACAATCGATGGGATATTAGACAGCGGAATGTTAGAACAGCTGGCAGAGAAAAAATGGTATTCGCCATTTCCACAGTTTCAGACAACACAGCGTCCTGACCGGGCGGCCATGGCGGTATTAGAGGGCAGAGTGATCGTGATGTGCGATAATTCTCCGATCGGTCTGATACTGCCGACAGATTACAATTCATTTATCCGTACCAGTGACGATTATTACAGCCGTTTTGAGATTGCGACGTTCGGGCGGATCCTGCGGTATCTCGCATCCTTTTTTGCAATGACGCTGCCGGGATTTTATCTTGCAGTGACTAATTTTCATACACAGATACTTCCGACTACACTACTTTTGTCGTTTGCTGAGGCGAGGCAGGGTGTCCCATTTCCGGCAGTCGTGGAAGTACTCATCATGGAATTGTCGTTTGAACTTTTGCGGGAGGCGGGCGTGCGGCTTCCCGGTGCGATGGGAAATACCATCGGGATCGTGGGTGGCCTGATCATCGGACAGGCGGCAGTCGAGGCAAATCTGGTCAGCCCGATCGTGGTGATCGTCATCTCTTTTACTGCGCTATGTTCTTTTGCAATACCGAACGAAGAATTTGCCACAGCCTTCCGTATCCTGAAATTCTTTTTTATTGCGGTCTGTGCGTGGCTTGGCTACTTTGGCATGCTCCTCGGACTGCTTGCGGTACTCACACATCTGTCGCATCTGACAAGCTTTGGTATTCCGTATCTCATGCCATTCGTGGGTGCAGATCTGAATGACTATGAGGATGAGCGGGATTTTATCTGGCGGCAGCCTTTCCGGAAACTGCGCAAACGTCCGATTTATGCAAATCCGAAAGAGCGGACAAAGCTGACGTTTTCAAAGAAGAGATAGGTTGAGAAAAGTTTTTATTTTAAGATAAATGGAAATCTGATGAAAAAATGCGCAGATGTTAGAAGAGATAGGGGGAAGTATGTTCTCAGAAAACAATCAAATTTCAGGCAGACAGGTGTTCCGCCTTCTGACGTATGACTTTCTTGGAATGGGGACGCTGCTACTGCCGACAATGCTTGCAGATACGGCAGGGCGCGACGGGATTTTTTGCATTCTGGCGGGGATTTTGTCCACGTTTTTGTACTTGAAATTATTGAGATATCTGTTGAAAGGCATGAAAACAAGTTATCCCGACTTTTTGAAGCAGAAGTGTGGAAAAGTATGCGGTTATGTGCTCTGGGGCGGATATTTTCTGTATTTTATCCTTATGGCTTCGTACACGGCGTATCTGTTTTCCACGCTGATGTTGAATGGGCTTGTGGAAAACATCAGCTTTTATCTGGTGCTGTTGTTGATATTGCTGCTCGCGTTTTATGGAATGGCGGGCGGGATCGAGGGCAGGGCGAGAGTGTACGAGATGCTGTTCTGGTTTCTGATGATACCGCTGTTTCTGATGTTATTTGCGGCGTGCAGGGAGGTGAAGCCAGCCTACTGGAGCCCGGTTTTTGTGGCGGATGGAAAAGAAATGTTAAACGGAAGTTATTATGTATTTTTCTGCTATTCTATGGTGTCAATCGTACTTTTTTTGAAAGAATACGTGTCGGATGACAAAAAACATATCAGCGCGGCGGAAAAAGCGGTCGGATTTTCCGGCGGCGTATTTGCAGCACTGTACCTGATCCTGATCGGGCTGTTTGGCGTCGAGGCACTGGCTCAGATGAAATTTCCGGCGGTCACGATGATGAGCCGCGTGCAGGTGACGGGCGGATTTTTGAAGAGGACGGATGCTTTTATGTTCAGCATCTGGTTTTTTACGCTGTATGCGATGTTAAACAGCATGGTTTTTTACAGTGGAAATCTGGCTGCAAAAGTGATCCGTGACTGCGGCGGTTATCTGGAAGGGAAAAAAAGGATGCTGCCGTATCTCATTCTGCTTCTTCTGGTGTATGGCGTGACAGTGCTGTTTTACAGAAATCAGCAGTTTTTGGACTGCGTGACATTCCTGCTGTGGAAGATTGGAACACCTTTTGTCGTTGGCGTGCCGATACTGTTGTGTCTGACCGGAGAGAGAAAAAAACATAAGAAAAAAGTGCGTGTGCTGGTGCTGGTATGTTTTTTGTTTGGGTGTCTTTTCTTACAGGGGTGCAATGTCGCAGAACTTGAGGATAAGGCATTCCCGGTTCTTTTGAATATCAGAGATCAGGACGATTTCCAAAATGTATGGCTGAATCATGAGTATGCAGGAAACAAAGAGGTGGATTACAACCATTTGAAAGTGGTGCTCATTGAGAGGTCTTTTCTGGAAAAAGAGGCGGAAGTGGAAGATATGCTATCCATGCTGGAGCAGGAAAAAGAGGTTCCGTGGAACGCTTATGTGATGACGACGGAAAGCTGTGACCGTCTGGCGCAGACCGAAGGGAAACTTGACACGCTGCTTGGAAATTATCTGGAAGAACTGCTGGAAAATACATCGGGCATTGATCAGAAAGCGTACCCGACGCTTGGCATGCTCTATGAGGAGCGTGCTAATCACTTAGAGACACTGTATATTCCTTTTGTCGATATAGAGGGGGAGCAGTCCGGGGCAGTGGAGGATGATACCGAGAAACCGCAGATTACAGCCTATGAAGTCTGGAAACGTGGAAGGGCGGCGGGGCTTGTCGATACGGATACCGCGCGTGCAGCATTCTTCACGCAGAACTTTGCGGATGATTACACCTTACAACTTGCACCGGAACTTTATGTGAAAGTGGATGCAGCTTCCTGTCGAGTCAAAGAAACAGAAAAAATCGGTGTCGGAGGTTTGACAGAGCAGATTGTCGCAGTGACTGTGACAGGAGAAGGCGAAATCTTAAGCGGCACAGTTTCCGCAAGTGAAAAAGAGCAGCTTCTCAACACCCGGATGGAGGACTATCTGAATGCGATCGCTGCACATGCACTTGAGAAAGAAATCGATATTACAAACAGCTACCGGAATCTCGGCGCCGATAACCGCACATGGTATTTTAAGTATCAAAACACTCCTGCCGCTTATGAGAAAGACATCAAAATCCAATATCTGGTAAAAATAAACTGGAAATCGGAATAAATGCAAAGTTTTCGGGAATCATTGAGGATAGAAGGTCGATGAGCGAAACTCGAATTTAGGTTATGAAGATTGCGAAAAATGAACAAAAATATTCAAGACACGCTCCCGCTATGTGTCACTCGCAGCGGTACTATATTTCTGTTTATTTTTTGCAATATAACATATTCTATGAGCGAGTTTCGCAAGCAACGACATAGCCTGATAAATATGAATATTATCTACATTTATCTGATTTTTGGCAAGTGAAAAGGAGATTTGAATTATGGCAAAAAAATGGATCGGATACATAGGAGTTGGAAGTCTGATGTGCGCTGCATTGGGATGCGGTATTTTGTATACAAGACAGGCGAGACTGCAGCAGACGATTTCGGACAAAGTACTGCGGTTTCATGTGCTGGCGAACAGCGACAGCGAGGCAGACCAGAACTTAAAACTTGCAGTGCGTGATGCGGTGGGAAGTTTTATGCAGGAAAAACTGACAGCTGTGGAAAATCTGGAAGAATGTGAGATGGTTGTGCGCCAGAGCCTCGGTGAAATTGAGGAAGCTGCGGCAGAGACAATCGCAGAAAACGGTTATGACTATGATGTGACAGCGGAGCTGGAACACACTTCGTTTCCGGTAAAAAACTATGGAAGCTACACCTTTCCGGCGGGAGATTACGAGGCACTCCGCATTGTGATCGGAGAAGGAAACGGACATAACTGGTGGTGTGTGATGTATCCTAACATGTGTTTTTCAGACAGTATGTATGAGGTGGTCGATAAGGAAGCAGGAGAAAAGCTGCGTGAAGTACTGACCACAGAAGAGTATGAGAAGGTGCTGGCAGAAGGAGACTATCAGGTTAGAATGAAATATTTTTCGTGGCTGAATCCGTATCTGGAGAAGCTGGCTGAAAACTAAAATAAAGCAGCATACTTATAAGAAAGCAATGTTTCAAAAAGCTTACGCTTGCTAAATTATAAGAAACACGCTAATATATGGCTTGAAAAGATAATGACGAGAAACAGAAAAGAGGTTTACATAAATGACAAAAGATGTACTTGTGAAAATCAGCGGATTACAGTTTGCAGAAGATCAGGATAATGGTCCGGTGGAGATTATCACAACCGGAAACTACTATAAGAAAAATGGAAAGCACTATATTTTGTATGATGAAGTGCAGGAAGGCTTTGACGGCGTGACGAAAAGCGTTATCAAAGTGAATGATGATTTTCTGGATGTCACGAAAAAAGGTGTCACCAACGTACATATGATGTTTGAGAAAAACAAGAAAAATATGTCTTACTACAACACACCATTCGGAAATCTTTTGGTGGGAATCAATGCAACGGATGTCAAAGTGAATGAGACAGAAGATAATATTGACATCAAAGTCGATTATAAGCTGGAAGTGAATTATGAACATCTGGCAGAGTGCAGCATTTCCATGAATATCATGTCGAAAGATACGAAGGATTTTAGGATATAAGGAGTGCAAGTGAGAAGAATGCATTTATGCATTCGGCGAACGATGAATGTTAATCATGTGCCGTTTTTGCACATGATATGATAATCGTGAAGTTGAGGTAGTGTATTATGAAAAATTGTAAAATGGCATTCACAATCGGTTTGGTGTTTGCAGTAATGATGTTGGTTGCAGCCTGCACAGACAGCAACAAATCAGACAATCATATATTTGATCATGAAAGTTTGGATGTTGATGAATATGTGTATCCGTCTGATTTTGATCTTGGAGATGATTTAAAGGGCACAAATTCAGAATCTGATGCAGGATTTGAAGAATTATCAGCAATGATCGGAACGTATCATTATACTTCCGATTATGGAACAGGTCGATTAATGATTGAAGCGACAGAGGATGGCATTGATATTTCTGATTATGAATCGGAGGACACCTATAGATTTCTGGCAAATGAAACAAATGTAAAAAATGAAGAGGAAAACAAAGTATATCTGGAATACCCGGCACAGGTGTATGAAGATGATACGGTTATTTTTGAGTATTACATTTTAGAAAAAGCTAGTGATGGAATTGATGTGTATTATAGTCCATCTTCTTTTGACGAAGCTGAATTATTGTACCATGCTGTCAGGGAAAACTAAAAGAGGATTGCGAGATATCATATGATAGGTTATATTTTATTCAAATCAATTTTAACAAAATCAATTTGAATAAAAATAAACTAAATTTGCAGAAATGTGATTTCTATGTTTATTGGCAGAGAAAGAGAGTTAGCATCCTTAAAAGAATTCTATGAAAAAGACAGAATTGGCGGATGAGGATGTTTTGCTGCTTACATTGGATTCACTTTATGGATGAGACAGAAGATAGCATTGATGTCAAGGTAAATTATAAGCGGAAAGTCAATTATGAACATCTGGCAGAGTGCAGCATTTCCATGAATATCATGTCGAAGGATACGAAGAATTTTAGAATTTGAGTTTATAAGAGCCATCCACAGCGGATGGCTCTTATTCATAAAAATAGAATGTTCGCAGTGCATATTTTTTATTCAAATCAATTTTAACAAAATCAATTTGAATAAATGAGTTTTACAAGGATGGTGTAGATGGGTATATATCGTTTGCGGGGCATTTTATCCGGGTGGAAGACTCGCCGCCATATGTCTGGACACAGGAGAAGAGTATTATTCCGCACCGGCAGTAATTTAAAAGAGTCAAAAGAGTGATATTGACGAGTCAGTTCAGTTATAGAGATGATGAAAGAAAATGATTAATATAAAGATACACCAGAAGAGAGGTGGACATAAATCACACTGTCACAGAGAGGAGAAAATGTATGAAAAAAAGAATTCTAGCAGCTATGCTTACTTTGTCTATGGTTGTGTCCATGACAGCATGCGGAAATTCAGATGCAGGAGGATCAAAGGATTCAGCTAAAAATAACGGTAATGGGGATGAACCATATACAGTTACCATGGTTCTGAATGGAAGCACACAGCCGGATGAAGAAAGAATCGAACAAAAAATCAATGAGATTCTTGAACCGGAACTTAATGCGAATCTTGATATTGTTGTGCTGCCGTGGGCAAGTGCAAGCCAGCAGTTACAGCTTATGTTATCAGGGGATGAAAAAATTGATGTCTTTTATACCCAGGCAACCAATGCAGTGCAGTATATGAATGCAGGACAGATTGTAGACATGTCTGAACTGATTGATAAATATGGAACAAATATCAAACAGATTTATGGAGAGGATATAGCTAAGATCAATCAGATCGAAGGCTTTGTATATGGCGTGCCAAATCAGATTGAACGAGGAAGTATTCCTGCCATATTTATGAGAAAAGATCTGGTGGAAAAGTACAATATTGATACAACACAGATTAAAGAACCAAAAGATCTGGAAAGTGTTTTTGAGACAGTAAAAGCGGGAGAGCCGGATATGACAATGTTATATTCGAGCAGTGAGAATGATGCACCGGCTACAAGATTATTCCGTGGAGATACTCTGTCAGATAACAATTATCTTGGTGTACTCATGGATCAGACGAACAGCACAAAATTAGAAAACTTCTTTGCGACAGACTGGTTTAAAGATACAACTACCATGCTGCATAACTGGTATCAGAAGGGATATATCAGCCAGGATGCAGGAACTAACACAGAGAACTGGAGAACAGTATGCAAGGCTGGAAATTTATTTTCACTGTTTTTTTCTTATCATCCTGGAACACCGGTAGAATTTGAAAGCTCCACCGGCTATGATTTTGAGATCGTGCCATTTTATAATGAACCGATCATAAATAGCTCATCCTATAATGGTGTTACATTCTCAATTGCCCAGAATTCAGAAAATCCGGAGAAAACAATGGAAGTACTGGATTATATCTACGGAAGTTCAGAGATCATGAATCTTTTAAACTGGGGTGAACAGGATAAAGACTATGTGATAGAAGATGCTGATAATGGCATTATCAATTTCCCGGAAGGAATCACTTCTGATAATGCAGGCTATAACTTAAACCTTGGATGGGAATTGCCAAATCAGTTTATTGCTTATAAATGGACTGGTTCAGATCCGCAATTATGGGAAAAAATGGAAGAATTTAACGGTTCTGCAAAGAGCTCCAAAGCAGTAGGATTTTTATTTGACAGCAGTAATTGTTCAAGTGAGATCGCAGCTCTTTCCAATATTGTAAAACAATACAGCGGAGCACTTTACAGCGGTTCCGGAGATCCAGATGAACTTATTCCGGAATTGTTAGAAGCATTAGATGATGCGGGAATCAATGAAGTGATCCAGGCAAAACAGGAACAGTTAGATGCTTTTCTTGCAGCAAAATAATTAGGTTCAGAAGGGAAGTCCCACAGATAAAGCGTGGGACTTTTTTCATAAAAGGAGAAACTTATGAAGAAGAAAAAGAACAAAGTTAAGGAATATCTGCCGCTCTATCTGATGATGCTTCCGGGATTATTATATCTGCTGATCAATAATTATCTTCCGATGACAGGTATTATACTTGCTTTCAAAAAGTTGAATTTTTCAAAAGGAATTTTGGCAAGCCCGTGGGCAGGACTGGATAATTTTAAATTTTTGTTCTCGTCAAAAGATGCCTGGATTATTACAAGAAATACATTGCTATATAATATAGCGTTTATTCTTGTCAATATGGTCGTTGGAATTGCAATCGCAATTTTAATCTGTGAAGTTAAGAACACAAAAATGAAAAAAATATACCAGAGTGCTATATTATTGCCATTTTTGATGTCGATGGTCATTCTGAGCTATATTGTGTATGCACTTTTAAGTGCCGAAAATGGTCTTGTAAACAATACGATCCTGCCATTACTGCATATAGATCCGATCCAGTGGTATCAGAAACCAAAATACTGGCCGGCGATTCTTATCATTGCAAACTGCTGGAAAGGAGTGGGATACGGATGTCTGATTTATATTGCATCTCTGATCGGTATTGATCCGACTTATTATGAGGCAGCAAGACTGGATGGAGCTACAAAGTGGCAGGAAATCACAAAAATCACATTGCCATGCCTGGTACCGACAATCATTACGCTGTTATTATTGAGCATTGGAAGAATCTTCTATTCTGATTTTGGATTATTTTATCAGGTTCCGATGAACTCCGGTGTGTTGTTCCCAACAACAAACGTAATTGATACGTATGTATATCGTGCGTTGATCGAACAGGGAAATATCAGTATGTCATCCGCAGCGGGTGTATACCAGTCATTAGTAGGTTTTGTCATTGTCATGTTAAGTAACTGGATCGTTAGACGTGTAGATAAAGACAGAGCATTGTTTTAGGAGGAGAGTCCATTATGACAAATTCAAAAAAAACAAAGAGATACCAGTTTTGGATCAATCTGATACTGATAGTGATGACATTGACTATTATTTTACCATTTTTGCTGGTATTTATTTCATCCATCACGGATGAAACAGTGTTGATCCGGAATGGATATTCCTTTTTCCCGGAAAAAATAAGCTTTTATGCATATCAGTATATTATCAGACAGGGAGAGAAAATACTCCGTGCGTATGGCGTTACAATTCTTATTACAGTAGTAGGTACCTTTTTTAATCTGATGTTTTCAGCATTACTGGCATATCCGCTGTCTGTGAAGACATTGCCTTATAGAAGGCAGATTACTTTTTTTGTATTTTTTACAATGTTATTTAATGGCGGTTTAGTACCTACATATCTGATGTATGTAAATTATTTTCATATAAAAAATACAATATGGGCACTGATAATTCCTAATTTGTTGCTGAGTGCGAACAATGTGCTGATGATACGGAGCTATTTTATGACAAGTATTCCGGAAGCATTGTATGAAGCGGCAAAAATTGATGGCGCAGGACATACAAAAATCTTTTTTCAGATTACGTTTCCACTTGGTAAACCTATCCTTGTAACCATGGGATTATTTTCGGCACTGGCATATTGGAATGACTGGACAAATGGTTTATACTATTTATCAGGAAATCAGGGACAGAAATTATATAGTATCCAGAATCTTTTGAATCAGATGATCACTGATATCCAGTATCTTGCAAGCGGTAAGGTTGCCGGAAATATAGGGGCAGAAGTTGCAAAACTTCCGACAACGTCCATAAGGATGGCAATTGCTTTTATAGCAATGCTTCCATTATTTATCATTTATCCGTTTTTACAGAAATATTTCGCAGAGGGTATTACGCTAGGGGCAGTAAAAGGTTAAAGGAATATCATGGCGTTTGGAAAAAAGATGAATTTAAAAAGACGAAAAAAGAAATCTTTAGCACAACAGAGTAAGCAAATATTAATTTTAATGACAGTCATTCTGGTAATTATTCTGGGAGGATGCACTTATGTTTTAAACAAAACAAGTGGGCAGATTTACGAACAGATGAGCCAGATGGCACAGTTGTATGCGCAGGAGCTTGACAATCGTTTTTTGAGGATCAGCCGGAATCTTTTTTCTACGATCATGGATACCAATGAGACAAATTCCACGTTCTGGGGAAATGTAAATCTGATGAAGAATGGGGATTATTCGGAGTATGCGATCGGAAAACTCAGAGAAGAATATTTTTCTTCGGCATGGGAATATGGAACGGAATACAGGATTTTTTTATACACACATGATACGGATAAATTATATCAGCTTTCCCTGTCTTCGGACGGAAATTACACAATGTCATCTGATATTGCAGCATCTATCCGTGAACAGATAGACAAATTAGATGAAAAGACATATGCAGTGAAGCGGAAGTGGGATGTTTTGGAGTGCGATAATGAGGTATATATCTGTAAAATTGCACAAAAAAATGGAATTGCATTAGGATGCATTGTAAATGTAAAAAGTATCTTAGAACCATTCTCAAAGCTTTCGTTGGGAAAGCATGGATATGTAAGCCTTGTCGATCAGGATGAGGTCTGTATAGGTATGTTAGACCAGAGCGGAATCATATCAGAGCCGCAAAGTATGAATACCAAAAATACTTATACGATCCGTCAGGGATTATCCAGAGCACCCTTTGAGATCAGGATCGGGATTTCTTTAGGCGGTGTCTTAAGCCTGATGGCGGGAAGTCTGCTCGGGATGACAGTATTGATCTTTATGATTCTTATTATGAGTGGGATATTGCTTTTTCATGTGTATTCCAATATTATGAAACCGCTTAAAGTGTTCACACAAAACCTTCAGCAATATGATGAGGGTGGATATATGCTGAACATGACGGAAGGAAATCTGCTTGAATTAGAGCAGATTGATGGAAAATTCCGTACAATGATCCATCAGATCCGCAAATTGAAGATCACGCTATATGAACGGGAATTAGAGAAACAGAAAATTGAGATGGATTATCTGAAAATGCAGATCCGGCCGCATTTTTATTTGAATTGCCTGAACTTTATTTACAGCATGATCGACTTTGGCGATTATGAACACGCAAGGGCAATGACAAAAATCACTTCGGATTATCTTTCATATATTTTTCGGAATACAACGGACAGAGTTCCGGTTTTAGCGGAATCAAAGCATTGTGAAGATTATTTAAAAATCCTGCTGCTGAGGTATCCGGATAAGTTTACCTATTATATTGAAGTTCATGATGAAGTGGCAGATGCGGAGATATTTCCATTCTTAATACAGGTTTATGTTGAAAATGCTGCAAAACAGGCATTGATGGCAGATGAAAAAATGCTGATCTCAGTTACGGTATATCCTGAGGACAGGGACGATGAAAAATACGTTAATATTTTTATCTCGGATACGGGAAAGGGATTTCCGGACGAAATATTATGTAAACTACAAAATGGACAAAACATTTCTGACAATGGAAAACATATCGGTATTTGGAACTGTATGAGGCGGTTTCAGTATTATTATGGGGATCAGGGAGAGATCCATTTCAGCAATAGTCCATTAGGTGGTGCCGTTGTGGATATTCATGTTCCATATAAAATCGGAAGGAGCGATACACAGGAATGAAATTATTGCTGGTGGATGATGAACGTTATGTGATTGAAAGTATAAAGAAAAATATCTGCTGGGAGCGGACAGGTATTACTGAGATTTATACAGCATTTACAATGAAACAGGCGCAGGAAATTATAACAGCTGTTAAAATGGACATTATTATCAGTGATATTGTGATGCCTGCTGCAACAGGATTTGATCTGGTGCAATGGGTGAGGGAGCAGAATTTCAGGATACAGGTTATTTTTTTGACCAGTTATGCGGAATTTGACTATGCAAGACGTGCGATACAGCTGGAAAGCGTTGAATATCTGCTAAAACCAATTGATTTTGAAAAACTGGAAGAAGCATTAAAAAAAGCAGAACAGGCAGTGCTTCAGGAAAAACATATCGAAAAACTTACAGAAGCGAGTGAACAGTGGGAAAAAGACCGGACAATCCTGCAAAAGGATATCTGGAGAAATTTATTGAGCGGTAACATGACACAAAACCAGTTCTGCGAATCCGCAAAAAGGATGGATCTGTATCAGGATGGATTGATATATTTTAAACTGATCTGCTTTTATATGGATCATAAAGCGGAAGAGACACAAAAGTGGGAACCTTCCACCATCGAATTTGTCATGCAAAATGTGTTGACGGAGTTATTTAATTCCTTTTATGCCAGAGTGGACACCATATTTTGTGAAAACGAATGTCGATACTGGGTGGTTCTGTCAACGGATAAAATGCCGGAGGAAGGAGAAAAAATAAGGGAAAAAGATCTGCTCAATCATTTTGTGCAATGGATGACAGATCATGTACATTCCTATTTTTGGTGTGGAGCGGGAAATTGGAGTGGATTTTCTGAAGTGACCGCACAGGCTGACGATTTGCAGAAGATGCGTGAAAGCAGTCTGTCGGTATGGAATGAGGTTATATATCTGTATGAGTTCCAGCCAAGTGGAACAGTCTATAAAAATCCGGAGCTGGATACATGGAAAACCCTTTTGGCAGGGGAGGAAGTGGAAGCAGTCATAGCAAGCATACGCAGTTATCTGGAGACAGTCAGGAAGAATGAGATGATCACACGGCAGTTTTTGCTGTCATTAAGGACGGATGTTACACAGATGGTGTATGTATGGCTGTCAGAGATGGGGATTTATGCCAATGCACTTTTTTCAGATAAAGAGAGTGAGAATTACATGCTTGGCGCTGTAAATGGATTTAACGAAATGATGGAGTATGTAGAAAATCTGATGCGGAAAGCGGTTGGATATAAATTATATATCACAAAAGAAGACTCTGTCGCAGATCAGATATGTACATATATTGACAGTCATTTCAGGGAAGAGATACACAGAGATGAACTGGCAGAATTAGTCTATTTGAATACAGACTATATGTCTCGGATGTTCAAAAAAGAAAAGGGAGTATCTATAAGCAATTATATATTGCAGAAAAGGGTAGACGAAGCAAAAAAACTTTTGTGTGGCAGCAGTATTCCAATCAATACGGTTTCATTACATATTGGATATAGTAATTTTTCCTATTTTACAAAAATGTTTAAGGAGAATACAGGATTGACACCACTGGAATATAGAAGGAAATTTGGAGAGGAAACACACGTATGACAGAACAGAAATTAACAGAACTTTTGAGAGACATGTCTCTGGAAGAAAAAGTAAATCAGATGAGTCAGGTGACAGGAGGATTTTTTAATGGTGAAATCGTTGTCACAGGTCCTATGGCGGATAAGGGATTTACAGAAGACAATGTAAATCTTGCAGGATCAGTCATCGGATCCATGGGCGCTGAAACCCTGAAAAGTATACAAAAAAACTATATGGAAAAGCATCCGCACCATATTCCATTACTGTTTATGCTAGATGTCATAAATGGTTATAAGACGGTGTTTCCAATTCCGCTTGCGCAGGGAGCTTCCTTTGAACCGGAATTGTCAGAACAGTGTGCATCTGTGGCAGCAAAGGAGGCTTCGGTCAGCGGACTTCATGTGACATTTGCACCTATGACAGATCTGGTAAGAGATGCAAGGTGGGGACGTGTCATGGAATCAACGGGAGAAGATCCTTACCTGAACAGTCTATTCTGTGCAGCAATGGTGCGTGGATTTCAGGGAAACAGCCTGAAAGATAACTATGCAATTGCAGCATGTGTCAAACATTTTGCAGGATATGGTGCACCGACAGCAGGGAGAGATTATAATACGGTAGAACTTTCAGAACATACATTCAGAGAGTTCTATCTGCCATCGTATCAGGCGGGAATAGATGCAGGTGCAGCTCTTGTTATGACATCTTTTAATACAGTTAACGGAATCCCGGCAACCGGAAATAAAAAGTTGATGCGGGACATTTTAAGAGAGCAGATGAAGTTCGATGGTGTACTTATATCAGACTGGGCAGCCATCGAGGAGACCATTTATCACGGATATTGTGCAGACAGAGAAGAAGCAGCAGTGCGTGCAGTGGAAGCAGGCGTAGATATTGACATGATGACAGGAATTTACAGTGAAAATCTGTGTCAGATGGTCAGGGATGGAAAAATAAGAGAAGAGCTTATAGATGAGGCATGTCTTCGTATTCTGCGGCTTAAAAATAAGCTGGGACTCTTTGAGAATCCATATAAAGATGCAGATCAGAAAAAAGAACAGGAATATATTTTATGTGAGGAGCACCGGAAACTGGCTAGGGAAGCTGCAAAGAAATCTTTTGTTTTGTTGAAAAATGAGGAACATATCCTGCCTTTAGAGCAACAGAAAAAGATTGCCTTTATTGGTCCGTATGTAGATAACAGAAACCTGCTTGGAGCATGGTCGTTTATCGCAGATGCAAAAGATGTTATGACGCTGCATGAGGCAGTACAGGAACAGTACGTTTCAGAAAACAGTACATTTTGCCAGGGATCACCAATGTTAGGGGCGGATGTATGTCTGGAAGGATTTGGAGAACAACAGCAGCAATCCTATACTAAGGAGCAGGAGGAACATATGCTGCAAGAGGCGGTACAGGCAGCAGAAGAGGCAGATATCGTAGTACTTGCAATAGGAGAAGACCGTTTACAGTCGGGTGAAGCAACCAGTAACGCAAATATCAGAATCCCTGAGGTACAGGAAGCATTGCTTGATAGAATTGCGGAAGTCAATCAAAACATTGTAGTGGTTTTATTTTCAGGACGACCGTTAGACATACGTGAAATAAACAAAAAGGCAAAAGCCATCCTTCAGGTGTGGCTGCCTGGAACAGAAGGAGCGAGGGCAATTGCGGACACTTTATTTGGAAAATATAATCCAAGCGGAAAACTGCCGATGAGTTTTCCATACTGTGTAGGACAGGTACCGGTACATTATAATGAATATTCAACAGGACGCCCACATGTAGAAGGCAAAGATAAAGACAGATTCCGCTCGAAATATCTGGATATTCCAAATGAGCCATTGTATCCATTTGGATACGGTCTGAGTTACACAACATTTGAGGTTTCAGATATTCATTTGGATCGGACATGGATGGATACATCGGGACAGATCGAAGCGGAGGTAACTGTAAAAAATACAGGAAACTGCACGGGAACAGAAACCCTGCAGCTTTATATCCATGATATTGCGGCTTCTGTAGTGCGTCCGGTCAGAGAATTGAAAGATTTTAAGAAGGTTACGCTTCGTCCGGGAGAGGAAAAGAAGGTAGTTTTTACCATAACAGAACAGCAGCTTCTTTTTTTGACGGAGAATGGAATCTATGAGAGCGAAGCAGGAGAATTCGAAATATTTATCGGAAAAGATAGTTTGACAGATAATAAAGCTTCATTTGTATTGAAGAAATAAGGAAGAAGTGAAAAAAGGCTTCCAACCCCTCCGGGCTGGAAGCCTTATCTGTCCATTCTTATTTTGTCTTAGATTTCTTAGCGGCCTTTTCTTCATTCATGGATTTTTTCTCTTTCTGAAGTTCTTTGTTGGCGCTCTCAGCTTTTCTCTTTAACTTGGTTCTCCAGCTTACTTTGCCTTCCGGTTTCTCTAATGGACCGCGGACACCGGTAACTTTCGTGATATAAATACCACTTACTGTAGCTTTGACTTCTTTTTTCACAGGGATCATATCAAAACATGCATCATCAGCGATCAGAGTCATAACCTTTGGTCCGACCTTAGCCTTTACGATCGGAAGCTTGGAACGGCGCATAAGCTTTGGTGTCTGGTCAATGACTGCCTGTGGCAGACCGGACTGGTTCAGACGCATCCTCTTCTTATCAATAATCAACATAGTAACAGTCTGTGCAGTTGCAGCAAGCTGTGCATCCTGCTCGTCTTTTCTCTTCTGAGCTTTCTTTCCGAGGAAATATAAAGCAATTGTTGCAGCAATAAGCACTGCTAAAATAACTAATAATACAATTGTTACTGGACTCACAACGAAAATCCTCCCTAATTTCAAATTCGTGTTTTATTGTAGCATTGATTTTTGGAAAAAGCAATGTGATTTTGGGGAAATACCTTTTATTTTAGGGAAAATTGTGATATGTTATAAAAGTTAGACGGCAGACTCCGTCTTTTGGATTTCCGGCAGAAAAGCCGGAAAAGGAAATGAGGAAAAGAAAGGTAAGATTAAATGAAAAAGAGAGTGTTAGCACTTTTATTGTGTGTATCCACAGCGATCAGCATGACAGGATGCGGCAGCAAAGGTGAATCAGTTGAGGCAACGGAAGCAGTAGAGAACACCGAAAGCACAGAAGAGGTGCCGGCAGTTCCGCTTGCACAATATGATCTGAAGGGATCGGATTATGTGACATTGTGTGACTACAGTGCAATCCCGGTTACGATTTCAGGAGATTATGACGTCACAGATCAGGATGTGCTTGATTATGTGGAAAAGATTTTTACACAGGGCGGACCTTTTTATACGGCTGATCCGGACAAGACAACAGTGGAAGAGGGCGACATTGTAAACGTAGACTATGTCGGAAAATTAGACGGTGAGGCGTTCAGCGGCGGAACAGCAGAGGATCAGAATATTGATGTGTCCAACAATTCTTCCGCAAGCGGTTCCGGTTTCATTGATGGATTTACAGACGGACTGATCGGTGCATCAGTAGGCGATGTGATCGATTCCAATGTGACGTTCCCGGATGAGTACCCGAATAACCCGGATCTTGCCGGAAAAGAAGTTGTATTTACATTTACGGTCAATTCTATCCAGAAGGAAGTGACCATGGATACGATGGATGATGAATTTGCATCGAAACAGTTTGGTGCGGATTCCGTGGATGGAGTGTACAAGCAGGTACGCCAGTATCTGGAGTCCAGCGCAGAGAGCACTCATAAAAATGATATTTACTCCGCTTTGGAGGATTATCTGTTAGAAAATTGTACCGTTGATATGCCGGCAGATTACAGATCTGATGTGATCGAAGCGATCCGTGCCAATTTCATTGACCGTTATTGCTCCGGGGATGAGAGCCAGATGGAAACGGTACTCAGCTCTTACGGCTATACAGAAGAGAGCATTGAGCAGGAATGGTCTGACAGTGTGGAGAGCAGTATCAGGTTAGAACTGATCGTAAAAGCCATTGCAGAAAAAGAAGATATCCAGATTGACGATACGGAGTTTGAAGATTATGTAAGCACGATCGTAAGCAGCGGCGGTTTCGGTGATGCTGACACGTTATATAGTAACTATGGTTATGGCGATTCTGTTTACGGAAAGAATCAGATCCGTGTGATTTATCTTGCAGGATTAGTTTTAGATAAGTTGGCAGAGACAGCAGAGGTTACGGAGAACGCAGTAGAAGAAACGACAGAATCTGTGGAAAGTACAGAATCCGCAGACAGCACAGAAGAATAAGAAAACGATACCGAAACAGAGGTATGAGATCATAAAAGAGTCGACAGACGTTGATGAGAGAAAGGGAGAGTAGAAAAATGGAATTAGTAAATGTAAGAGATTTATTCCGCAGACAGGATGAGTATGTGGATCAGACCATCGCGATCGGTGGCTGGGTGAGAAACATCCGTAACTCCAAAAACTTTGGATTTATCGTGGTAAACGACGGAACTTTTTTTGAGCCGGTCCAGGTTGTTTATTCCGATGTTCTGGAAAATTTTGAAGAGGTAGAAAAATTAAATGTCGGAGCAGCAATTATCGTTACCGGTAAATTAGTTGCAACTCCGGGTACAAAACAGCCATTTGAGATTCAGGCTGAAAAAGTGGAAGTAGAAGGCCCTTCTACACCGGATTATCCATTGCAGAAGAAAAAACACAGCTTTGAGTACCTGAGAACCATCTCTCATTTAAGACCGAGAACTAATACTTTTGAGGCTGTATTCCGTGTGCGTTCCCTCTGCGCTTATGCAATCCATAAATTTTTCCAGGAGAGGGATTTCGTGTACGTGCATACACCACTGATCACCGGAAGTGATTGTGAGGGCGCCGGCGAGATGTTCCAGGTAACCACACTTGACATGAACGATCTTCCAATGACGGAGGATGGAAAAGTAGATTACAGCAAAGACTTCTTCAATAAACCGACTAATCTTACTGTAAGCGGACAGCTGAACGGTGAGACTTATGCGATGGCATTTAAGAACATCTATACCTTTGGACCTACTTTCCGTGCAGAAAACTCCAACACGACAAGACACGCAGCAGAGTTCTGGATGATCGAGCCGGAGATCGCATTTGCAGATTTAGAGGATGACATGATCTTAGCTGAGAGCATGTTAAAATATGTCATCAACTATGTATTAGAGAATGCACCGGAAGAGATGGCATTCTTCAACAGCTTTATCGATAAAGGGCTGTTAGAGAGATTACAGCATGTTGCAAACTCTGATTTCGCACGTGTGACTTATACAGAAGCAGTTGAGATCTTAGAGAAGAACAACGATAAATTTGATTACAAAGTATCCTGGGGCTGCGATCTTCAGACCGAGCATGAGCGTTATCTGACCGAGCAGGTATTCAAACGCCCGGTATTTGTAACTGATTATCCAAAGGAGATCAAAGCTTTCTACATGAAGCTGAATCCGGACGGAAAAACAGTTGCAGCAGTAGACTGTCTGGTTCCTGGCATCGGTGAGATCATCGGAGGAAGCCAGAGAGAGGATGATTACGAAAAATTACTTGCAAGAATCAATGAACTTGCGAAAAAACAAAAAGCCGGTACATTAACCGATGCCGAAAAAGAAGAACAAGCTGCTCTGCGGCTGGAATATCGGCAGAGCGTTGTCGGCAACCTCAGACAACAGCTGAACAACGTGGAATTTGTAGAGCCGGACGGCAAAAAAACAAAACCTTGTCACAGCAAGAAGAAAAAATCATAATCTCTCTTGACGAAACCAAGTTTCATGTGGTATAATGGTCACCAAGGAAGCAAATTGTTTGCTTTTTCGGTGACCAATTTTTTTTGCATCGAAATTTTGGGCAATCGTGTCATTTGGCTTTTTTTGTATTTGATATGTGTGCAATTTGCTTTTTCGTTTGGAACTGTGCAGAAGTTTCTGCGATTACGGTGAAGAACGATGAAAAAGAATGTATTGATCGGCTGATAACCGTATCACCCTGTGGATGAAAGAAACGGATTCATCAGGAAATTTGGAAAGATGTATTTTAAACGACCTTTAGATGTTCTTTTCTATCTTGATTGAATCTCTATGTCCGATTCCATTTCCCAGCATTGGGAACAGCATTTTTTTAAAAGGTCATTGCTGTTTCTGGGAACAGGGGAAACGTGCAAAGAGGCAATCCAAATTACTTTTTGATAGAAGGAAATGGAGGGCGTTTGCAATGTTATTAAGACCAGATTTTACATTCTACCTGAAAGGGATTCGTGTGCGGCGATATGATTTGACGCAGCATAATCCCAATGCCATTCCAATGCCGACCGCTGTCATGGACAGGGATTCCATTGTTGGCATTACCATTCACAACACGAACCGCAAACCACCGCTTTACAGCATGGGAACAGCGGAGCAGTGCGTCTGGAAAACGATGCATCAAGAACTAAAAGATGTGCGGGTACACTTCTATGTGGACGAATACGGGGCGTGGCAAACGCTGCCATTACAGCTCGCAGGCTGGCACGCTACAGATGGGGCAGGGAACGGCAATCGCCGTACCATTGCCATTGAATGTGCGATGTCGCCGAACAATACCATAGAAGATCGGCTTTCCGAGAACAATTGTGCCAAGCTTGCCGCTTGCCTGTTGATTTGGATGAATCTGCCAAAGGCAGCCTTGTTCACCCATACCTATTGGCTGAATTGCAGAGATGGCGTGATTGGCAATCGGGAAGAGTTGAATACCCATCCGCATCCCTATAAGATGTGCCCGTCCTATATTCTGCCCCATTGGGATGCATTTGAGGAACGGGTCTGGGCGTACTATGACCAAATGCTTGCAACCATTGCGGCTGCATAATGAAGAATGAAACAGAAAACGGGAACGTTCAAAAAATAGCGTTCTCGTTTTTCTATAGCACGAAAAATAGAAACTGTTTCACATGAAACAACAATTTTTTTGAAGTGGGAGGTTGTCAAAGGATGCGTTGCACCGTTACAGCTCCATGCAAGGCATAACGGATGATTGCATGGAGCATTTGCTCATTCCGTTTACCTTGCAAATCTGGATGTGATTGGAAACAGATGGAAGGAGCAAGGTATTTTATGAAATCATTTTACGAACTACGATTTTTTTTGATTCTTTGGCTGACACAGGCATTCTCCTCACTGGGGAGTGCCATGACCAATTTTGCACTGGTGTTGTGGCTCTATCAGGACAGCGGTTCTGCTCTGAAAACTGCCATGCTCACCGTGTGCTCGTATGCCCCCTATGTGCTTTTGAGTATCTTTGCTGGCGTAATCAGTGACCGCTGGAACAAGAAAGCTGTCATGCTGGTCTGCGATAGCGTTGCAGCAGCCGGCACATTGGTGATTGTGCTTTTATTAAATTTGCATCTGCTTGCCGTCTGGCATTTATATTTGCTGAATGCCTGCAACGGGCTGATGAATGCAGTGCAGTCGCCTGCCTCAGATGTTGCCACAACACTGCTCACACCGAAGAAATATTATCAGAAAACCAGCGGACTGCGTTCCTTTTCTAACTCGCTGGTTTCTATGCTGACCCCTGTCCTTGCAACGGCATTCTTTGCCTTTGGTGGGTTGAAAGCTGTGATTACATTTGACCTCAGTACATTTGCAGTTGCCTTTTTGGTGCTGTTGCTGTGGATACCGATTCCGGAAGTTCCGCATACAACCGAGCAAACAGAATCCTGTTTGCAGGCTGCCAAGGCGGGGCTGGTCTATCTGCGGTCGAACCGAGGTATTTTCTGGCTGATTTTGTTTCTATCCAGCATCAATTTGATTGCTTCTATGCATCAGGCAGCCCTTCCAGCAAGAATTCTGCCACAGCAGGGAGAAACCGCTTTGGGCATCGTGAACAGCTGTGTTGGATTTGCCACGCTGCTGGGCAGCTTGTTGGCAGTGTTTTGTCCGAAACCGAAAAATAGAGCCACTGCCATTTGTAATTGTCTGTTGGTTGCCATGAGTACGGAAAATTTTCTGCTGGCATTCGGCAGAAATCCCGTTATTTGGTGTATCGGGTCAATATTCGGTTGGGGACTGATTCCTTTAATGCGTGCAAACTATGACGTTCTTTTCCGGAGCAGTGTGCCGAAAGAAATGCAGGGGCGTGTCTATGCCGTCCGCAACACGCTTCAATTTTTCACCATTCCGGTGGGGTATTTTCTAGGCGGCTTTCTGGTAGATGATGTTCTAGAACCGTGGATGGCAGCCGCACCATCCGAATGGCTGCGGCAGTTGTTTGGAACGGGGCTAGGTTCTGGAGCAGCTGTATTGTTTGCCGGACTGGGCGTTGCCGGAGTTGCTGTATGCTTGATTTTTCGGAACAGTACTTCGCTCCGAGCCTTAGATAGTGAATAAAAATAGAACGCTGCTGTAATGATTTTTTTATTGCAGCAGAGAAAAAAGAATGTTGAATCATCGAAAAAACCGCTTGTCTGCCTCAAAACAAGCGGTTTTTTTGTTGGATGGCTGGGAATGTTTCCCGTGAAACACTTTACTTTTTTGAAAAAATGTGGTATACTGCTTATATGTGTAAATTCGTATAGAAAGGAATGAATCTATGGGACTCGTTTATGCAATTGCCAATCAGAAAGGCGGCGTGGGAAAAACCACAACCGTAGTGAATCTGGCTGCTTATTTTGGGGCTCGTGGTAAGCGGGTTTTGTGCATTGATATTGACCCGCAGGGCAATACCACCACTGGCCTTGGCATTAAAAAACGGTCGCTGACCGCCTCTTCTTATCATGTATTAAATGGTTCGGCGAAAATTGCCGATGTGATTCAGCAGACGGAATATGAAAATGTTTCGATTGTTCCGGCAAGAGATGAGTTAGCAGGCTGCGAACTGGAACTGAGCCAGATGGAATATCGGGCAACCCGTTTGCGGATGCAGCTGTTGACTTGTAAAGCCGATTATGATTATATTTTCATTGACTGTCCGCCGGCATTGGGACTGCTGACTTTGAACGGTCTGGCGGCAGCAGATGAAATCATTGTACCGATGACCGCAGAATTTTATGCGTTGGAGGGGCTTTCGCAGCTGATGACCACCATGAAAGCAGTGCGTGCAAATCTGAATCCGTCGCTGAAAATTGCTGGCATTCTGTTTGTCATGTTTGACCCACGACTGAATGTTTCCCGTCAGGTGGAAGAAGAAGTTGCGAAGTATTTTCCAAATCAGATTTTCCGGACGAAGATTCCGAGAAATGTACGGCTTTCGGAAGCACCGAGTTATGGAAAACCCGTGATGTATTACGATAAAAATTCCAAGGGAGCGGAAGCGTATGCAGAACTGGGGATGGAATTGCTGGGAGAAACACCACCGCCGAAAGAAAAGAAGCGGTTTCAGCTGTTCCATCGCAAAAACAAAAATTAACGCCATTGTTTTCACGCCGTAGGCGAACTAAAAAGTTTTTCGGTGCAGCAGTTTTTCAAAAATGCTGCCGAGGTGTGGGCGAGCAGCCCACATTTGCGAAGCAAATGAAACTGCACGATGAAAAGAAACAAAAATCTAAGAGAGAATCGGAAGAATCGCAATTGCCTTAAAAATTGAAAGGTTGTAATGAGATACAAGGTTTCAGGGGCAATTGCGATTCCCAAGGCAAGCTGGGGATGTGCCCCAGCCTTGCCGAACCGGATTCGAGAGGTATCTCTAAGAGCAATTCACGCAGTGTTTCACATGAAACATCACACAAAATCATTTACATAGAAAGGGGGCGGGTATCTATGGCAATTGGCGGACTGGGCAGCGGTCTGGATTTTTTATTTGACGAAAACACCGCAGAAGTACCAGTAAAACGAACTCTTCGGCTCTCTGAAATCGAGCCGAACCGAGAACAGCCCAGAAAAACATTCAGCGAAGAAGCCATCTCAGCTCTGGCGGATTCCATCCGGCAGTATGGGATGTTGCAGCCGATTCTGGTTCGTCCGTATGGGATGACCTATCAGATTGTTGCCGGAGAACGGCGTTGGCGAGCTGCAAATCTGCTGGGACTGGAAGAAGTACCAGTCATCATCAAGGAATTTTCCGATAAGGAAACCATGCAGATTGCATTGATTGAAAACCTAGTACGAGAGGACTTGACACCGCTCGAAGAAGCAGCTGGTTTCCGTGATTTGATGGATCAGTTTGATATGACACAGGAAGCCGTTTCCAAATCCATCGGTCGTTCCCGGAGTGCGGTTGCAAACGCTTTGCGGCTGTTGCAGCTGCCGCAACCACTGCAAGAACTGCTGGAGTGCGGAAAAATTACTGCCGGACATGCACGGGCATTGCTGGCAATTTCTGACCCAGATTTGCAGCTGGAAACTGCAAGACGCTGTGCCGAGGACGGCATGACTGTACGGGCAGTGGAAAAGCTGGCAGCCGAACAGGCAGCAAAAGCAGAAAAGCCTGCGAAAAAACGCAAGACGACTGACCAGTACTATAAAGAAATGGAACTGGAACTGACCGACCGACTGCAGCGAAAAGTTTCGGTTACCTATGGCAGAAAAAAAGGCACGCTGATGCTGGAATTTTACAACAAAGAAGACCTTGCATCACTGGCAAAACAGCTCACAGAGCTGGCAGAACAGGAATTCTGAGCAAAGGAGAATGACAGATGCTTGCAGCTGATGAAAAACAAACTGCCCTGCAAACCATTCAGGCAGTGGTAACAGCCATTGCACAGAATCATTATGCAGCGATTCCCACCCTGCTTTCCCGTTCCGACCTCCCAATGGAAGAATTACAGGGCGAAATCGAACGGGTGCTGCGGTTTCAGAAAACAACGGTTGCACCGTTTTCCGAAGCGTTCGCTGATTTCTATGAAGACGAGGACGGAGCGGGATTTGAAATTGATTATCGGTTGACAGAATCCCTGATTCTGACCTTTGAAGGTTTTCAGCGAGAAGGTACGCTGCAAATTGTGCTGGAAGATGTTATAGCAGAAAATTAAACCCATGCATTCTGTTTTGCCGATTTTCGGGAAAACAGAATCTTATTTTTTCAAAAACAGAAAGGAACATTCTCATGATTGACATGAAATTAATCCGGACAAATCCGGAACTGGTAAAGGAAAACATCCGCAAGAAGTTTCAGGACGAAAAACTGCCGCTGGTAGATGAAGTGCTGGATTTGGACAAGCAGTTCCGGGAAACCAAGATGACTTGTGACGACCTCCGGAACCAGAGAAAGACCATCAGCAAGAAAATCGGTGCACTGATGGGACAGGGCAAAAAGGACGAAGCAGAATCCGTCAAGCAGGAAGTGGCTGCCATCGGTGCAAAGCTGGACGAACTCGAACAGAAAGAAACCGAACTGGAAGCAGAAATTCGGAAGAGAATGCTCGTTATCCCGAACATCATTGATGAAAGCGTTCCGATTGGCAAGGACGACAGCGAAAATGTGGAAGTAGAACGCTTTGGCGAACCGGTTGTTCCGGATTTCCCGATTCCTTATCACGTTGACATCATGGAAAACCTGAACGGAATTGACATTGATTCTGCTAGAAAGACCAGCGGTAATGGTTTCTATTATCTGTGCGGCGATATTGCCCGCCTGCATTCCTGCATTCTGAACTATGCACGGGATTTCATGATCAACAAGGGCTTTACCTATTACATTCCGCCGTTCATGATTCGGAGCAGCGTTGTTACCGGCGTTATGAGCTTTGCAGAAATGGAAGGCATGATGTACAAGATTGAAGGTGAAGACCTCTATCTGATCGGTACAAGCGAACACTCCATGATTGGGAAATTTATTGATACCATTTTGCCAGAAGGCGATCTGCCGCAGACCCTGACCAGCTATTCTCCATGCTTCCGGAAGGAAGTGGGTGCACACGGTCTGGAAGAACGGGGCGTTTACCGGATTCACCAGTTTGAAAAGCAGGAAATGATTGTTGTCTGCAAGCCGGAAGAAAGCATGGACTGGTTCCACAAGCTGTACAGCTACACGGTAGAACTGTTCCGCAGCATGGATATTCCGGTTCGGACACTGGAATGCTGCTCTGGCGACTTGGCAGATCTCAAGGTGAAGAGCATTGACGTAGAAGCATGGTCTCCAAGACAGAAGAAGTATTTTGAAGTCGGCAGCTGCTCCAATCTGGGCGATGCACAGGCAAGACGGCTGGGCATTCGGGTCAAGGCAGCAGACGGCAGCAAGTACTTTGCACACACCTTGAATAATACCGTTGTTGCACCGCCGAGAATGCTGATTGCTTTCTTGGAAAACAACCTGAACCCAGACGGCAGCATTCGGATTCCAGAACCGCTCCAGCGGTATATGTTTACCGACTGCATCCGTCCGAAGCAGAAATAAGGGACAGAAAAAGGGAAATGATAGGGGATTTGTTTCCCATGAAACAATGAGAAAGGATTTTTTTATGGAAAACAAACAGCAGCCCGTTGTGAATATCTGCGGCTCTTGTATTTTGCGAGATACGTTCTATTATCAGGGCTTATACGGCAAAGAAAAAGATGGCGGTTACCGCATCAATCGGTATGTGAACTTCTTCTCTCCGCTGGCGTTGGAACAGCCGCCCATTCCGATTTATGACCGGGCAGCCTATGAAGCATTTGATTTAAAGCCATTCGGACTGACAAATTTCTTTCGCCGCTGTCGGCGGCTGGACTGCGAACGCAGCTTTATGGAGTATCTGAATGCCCCAGCGGATTTTTTGCTGGTAGATACAGTCATGTTTCGGTTTCAGCCCTATCAGATGCAGGTAGACGGGCAGAAGTTAATCTGTCATGGAGAACATCGTCCTGCATTGGAAGCAATGGCAAAACAGGGCATTCTTCCGCAGCTGGATGCAGAAGTATTTTCGTTTGAATCGCTGTCAGAAGAAGAACTGCATCATCGGTTGCAGGTCTATGCAAATCAGCTCAAGACGGTCTGCCCAGAAGAACGAATCATTTTGGTAGAAACCCGGCATGTCTTTTTGCAGATTGACCATGCGGATCATGTGAAATCCTTTTCATCGACTTCGCAGAAGATTTATCGGGATGGAAACCGGCGAATGCAGAAAGCGTTTGGAATTTTACGGGAGTTATTGCCGCAGGCACATCTGATTCCGTTCCCAAAACAAGTGCTGGCAGCGACGGAACATCGGTTGGGTGTGAGCGGATTGCATTATACACGGGAATATTACGAGTATTGTTTCCAAGCAGTTGAAACGATTCGGAAGGGACTTCCACGGGAAACCGAACAGGAACAAATTCAGGCACTTTGTGATGCCTGCACGATGCAGTATACAGAAACCTATGCACAGTTCATTGAAGAATCGTTTGCAGCGGTTGATGTAAAAACAAATCGACTGCAAGCAGAACGAGATCGCTTTTTGAAGTATGCAGACTTTTTCCGCCTATATCTGGAACAGCATGCGGATGTTGTGCGGTTCTGCTATAAAAAGCAAATCCGAACGATTGGCTTGTATGCCCAGAATCGCATTACCTTGTATCTGCGTCCGATTTTAGAAGAAGCTGGCATTCATGTGCGGTTTATTGTAGAGAATTTGCCGAAGAGCGAACAGGAAAAAATGAAAGATTTTCCGCAGCCATTTACATTGCTTTCTCGTTCCGCAGAACAATATCCGAAAACAGATGCAGTTTTGGTGGCGGATGTTATGTCACCGGATACCATTGCAGTGGCTTGCCGGAAGCGAACAACTGCACCAGTCTACACGGTGTATGATTTGCTGGAAAAAAAGCCATAAAAATAATTGGAAAAATCAATCATCATAAGAAAACCGACCGTTTCCACGCAGCAGGAAGCGGTCGGTTTTTCATAAGATAGAAAATGGAGGAGGGTGTCTGAATTCCGGCGCTTTCTTTCTTTTTTGCCGGAGAAAGGAAAAACTCGTTTTGCAGGATTGTCTCTTTTCTTGTCAGGGGAATCGCCCCGTGTTGATAGATTGCAGTCGTGGAATCATGTTGAATTTAGCAAAATAAAATTAAGAGAGCGGCAGCCGATTGCGTGGCGGTTGTTCGCTATGTACATTCTGCTGGGGAACAGGAATCCGAATCCGGTATTCGATATGCGTATCGGATTGCAGTTTTTGAGCATCAGCAGAAATACCAGCAGCTTGCATGGTTTCAACTGCCTGATGAATGGTGTGGGCGAATGCCCGAACATTCTGAAAGACGGTGTTCCGTTTCCGATATGGTTCTCTGGAGGGATGCTGTCCAATTTTTTCTTCGACCGCAGCCTCTGTTTTTTCCACGTTCAGGTTCTGCTTAATGACTTTATCGAGAATCTGAAGGCGTTCTTCCGGTGCTCGCAGCCGGAGTAAAGCACGAGCATGACGTTCCGTCAGGTTATATTGCAGGATGATGTCCCGTTCGGTTTCTGTCAGGCGGAGCAGCCGCAGTTTATTTGCAATGGTGCTTTGTGCCTTGCCCAGCTTTGCAGCAGCATCTTCCTGTGTCATACCGTAGTGGGAAATCAGCCGTTCAATGGCACTTGCTTCCTCGAAGAACGAGAGGTTTTGTTGCTGGATTTGTTCGACCAGTGCTAAAATTTCCGCATTGCGGGAATGATTGTCCGAGAGAATACAGGGAACAATTTGCAAGCCCGCTAATTTTGCAGCTTGAAACTGTTCGCTGCCGGATACCAGTTCATACCGTTGGTCTGCGTTTTTCCGAACGGGGAATGGCTGGAGAATGCCAGTCTGTGTAATGCGGTTTGCAAGAGCCTGTAATGTTTTTGGGTCTTGCTGATTGGTGTCTGGTTGACAGAGGATGTCGCTAATGCGGACGGCAAGAATGGGACGCTGCCGTCTTTCTTTTGTTGAGGTTAAAAATCCTGTCATCATGAAGTTCCTTTCCTTTCATGGGTCATTCTTGATTCCTTTTGATTGCCTTCATTATAGCATGATTCTTTAGAAATCTCAACAAAATATTTTCTTAATATTTCAGCAAAAATCATGATTGCTGCTGAAATGTCGCAAAAATTCGTTTGAAAAGGCATAATTTCGAGGAAAAACGCAGGGGATTTATCAGATATTTTGCGATGAAAAGTGGGTAGAGAGCGGAAGCATTTGACGAAAAGGGGCAGGAAGCGTGCGATGGGAACAAGAAATGCGGTGGAAAGGCGGAAAGTGGCAGGAAAGCACAGAAAGGAAAGTTTTTCGGTGAAGGGAACCGCACGCAATTGGTTTTTCTAAGAATTGGGCTTTCCAATTACAAGCCGTAGGCAATAAAAGTTTTTTGATCCAGCAATTTTTCAAAAATGCTGGCGAGGTTCAGGGCGAGT